>Ga0116144_10001033_pt1 | contig 35211 bp, 29 predicted proteins | sample AD_UKC035_MetaG_FD_89746 | JGI IMG/M metagenome (GOLD analysis project Ga0116144, IMG submission 89746) | Active sludge microbial communities of municipal wastewater-treating anaerobic digesters from USA - AD_UKC035_MetaG | ecosystem: Engineered > Bioreactor > Anaerobic > Digestate | place: USA...
CGTCCCTTCCCGCTGCCCATGTCCATCTACGACAACGTGGCCTACGGACCGCGCTTGTATGGAATCCGCCAACGGGAGACGCTGGACACCCTGGTCAAGAAGCAGCTCCAGGCCGCCGGCATCTGGGACGAGGTGCAGGATCGCCTGAGCAGCCCGGCCTCCGCGCTCTCCATCGGCCAGCAGCAGCGGCTTTGCCTGGCGCGTGGGCTGGCCGTCGAGCCGGAGGTGCTGCTGTGCGACGAAGTCACGTCCGCGCTGGACCCGCTCTCGTCGCAGCGCATCGAGGGGCGATTGCTGGAACTCAAGCAGGACTACAGCATCGTGCTGGTGACGCACGTGCTGCGGCAGGCGCGCCGCGTGGCCGATTACGTGATTTTTATGTACATGGGCGAATTGATCGAACACGGCCCGGCGGACCAAGTGCTGCAACATCCGCAGGAGGCCAAGACGAAGGCGTACCTGGCGGGGGAATTTTATTGATTGGGTAATGAGTAATGGGTAATGAGTAATGAGTAATGAGTAACAGACTTTTTAGCATCGCACTTCATTCCCCATTTCTCATTTCTCATTTCTCATTTCCCATTTCTTCATAAGGGAGGGAACAATGCGCGACAAACTCTGGGCCTTATTTCTTACATTTTTGAAGATCAATCTGCTGACTTCGTCTGGGCCGGCCTCGGCGGGGTTGCTCTATTCCGAGGCGGTGGAGAAGCTGCTCACCCGCGAGGAGTTCATCGAGGCGGTGGGCTATTCCAGCGTGTTGCCGGGGTCGGACGCGCTGCAACTGGCGATGTTCGTCGGCTACCGGGTAGGCGGCATACCGGGCGCGCTGATCGCCTGTTTGGGCGCGGTGTTGCCGCCGACGGTCATTATGCTGGTCGCCGCTGCCATTCTGACTCGATTGCGCGGCGAGGCGTGGATCGGCAGTTTCGTGAAGGGGCTGGCGCCCGCGCTGGCCGCGCTGCTGCTGATCACAGCGTACAACCTCGTCGCCGAAAGCGGCGCAACGCAACTCTGGTCGCCTCTCCTGCTAGGCGCGATCAGCTTGCTTGCCATCGTCGTCCTCAAAGTCCCCCCCACCCTCGTCGTGCTCGCCGCCGGATTAGTGGGGATTGTGTGGTTTCGGTAAAGCGAGTTAGGAATGAGGAGTGAGGAGTTAGGAATGAGGAGTGAGGAATGAGGCGTCAGGAAGTAGTCCCAACTCCTCAATCCTCACTCGCAACTCCTCACTCGCAACTCCTCACTCGCAACTCCTCACTCCTAATTTCCAGAGGGAATTATGCGCTTATTACTGTGTACCGATGGAACACCTTTGAGCCAGCCGGCGTTGGCGTTGGGGGAACGGTTGGCGCGAACATTGCAGGCCGAGACAACGCTCCTGGTCACATCGAGCCGGGCCGGGCAGTCCGCCACGCCGCCCGCCGCCGTTACGGACGTATGTGCGCGCCTGACGGACGCCGGATTGCGGTGTACGGTCCTCAGCCGCCCGGAGATTCCGCGCCGCGCCATCATCGCGCAGGCGGCGCAGGCGCCGTATGACCTGGTGGTGGTCGGCCTGTTGGAGCGCGGACGGCTGCGCCGTTGGCTGCGCGGCTCCTCCGTCCGGCGCGTGCTCCAGTCGGTCCACACGCCCGTGCTCATCATCCCCGCCGACCGGCCCACGCTGCGCCGCATCCTGCTGTGCAGCAGCGACCTGTGGTATCCGCTTGAAACGATTCAGTTGGTAGGTCAACTTGCACAGGCTACCGACGCGGAAGTGACGCTGCTCTACGTGATCCCGCAGCCGACGCTCCATTATCCCGTCTTGCGCGAAGTCGAAGATGCGTGGGGCGCGCTCCTGCAAACCGACACGCCGCAGGGCCGCAACCTGCGCGCCGGGCGCGACGCGCTGCGCGCGCTCGGCGTCGAAACGAGCATCAGCCTGCGGCATGGGTCGGTGGCTGAGCAGGTGATGCAGGAAATCCGCGAGGGTGAATACGACCTGGTCGCGCTCGGTTCGACCTACGCCGTGGAGAGCTTGCGGCGGCGTTTCGTGCGCAGCATCACGGATATGGTGGTGGAGCAGGCCGGGCGACCGGTGTTGGTGGTGCGACACAGGAAGGAGGGGGAGGGGGGGAGAGGGGGAGAGGGGGAGACTGAATCAAACGTCAAACGTCAAACGTGAGGCCTTCGCAGTGAAAACCTCACGTTTGACGTTTTACGTTTTAGAACAACCACTCGATGACGGCGACGGCCAGGGCGTAGAGCCAGCCAAAGAAGCCCCGGTCATCGCTGCGGGCCGCCGATGTGGGAGCGTATTCCGCCGTGTTTTGCGTCTGCGGCGCGAGTTCCGGCGTCGCGGGCTGCGGCGCGTCCGGGTCGTTGACCTGGATGACCGTCCCCTGGTATTTGAAGAGCACGTTGTTGCCGCTTTGTAGATATTGCCGCGCTGCCGGGTCGTCCGCCAAAGCGAAGTATTCCGCCGACCCAAAGTCCACCTGCCGATCCACCTGAATGTTGGCGGCGATCCATTCGTCCGTGACCGGGCCGTCCACGTCGTTGCGACCTTGCAGCAGCGACAGGTCAACATTCTGATGCGCCTGTCCCTGGCGCGCCACCTGCGCCAGGCTGCGCTCCCCGCTGTTGACAACGTTGGCCCCGCTCGCCAGATTCGCCTGGGAAGCGTCCTGGTAGCTCTGATTCTGCACCCGCGCCTGGATGGTGGTCTGCCCGCTGGCCTGATTGAGATCGGTCGGGCGGTTGTACAGCGACATGTTCTCATAAGAGGCCGCGCCGGTGCTCTGCGCGGCGATGACGAAGGTGGTGTACGGCGTCACGATGCCGTAAGCCAGGCCCAATGCGCGGATTTCTTCGATGAGCGCGGCGTTCTCGCCCTCGACGCGCACCGTGTCCAGCAAGTCGCCGATGCGACGCGTGGCCCACAGGCGCGGCACGAAGTCCTGATTGCGCAGCTCCCCTAGATTGAACGTGTAGACGTATTCGCGCGCCTCCGTTCCGGCCATGCCGCGCACCGTGACCGTCGCCCGGTCGCCCGCAGCGCGATACCGCCCGGCCAGCAGCAGGCTCGATCCGGCGAACAAGTCCGGCAACGTGCGTGGGTAGAGGTCGGTCACGTCCATCCCCTCGAAGGTGATTTCCACGTCGGTGAGCACCGGGTTGGCGATTTTGCCGTAGAAGGCGGCGAGCACCGCTTCCAGGTTTTCGCCGGGCTGGACGTAGGTGACGCTGCCGTGATTTTCGACGGAGAGGCGATCCAGCAGGTGCGTATTCACATCGTAGCCGACGCCGAAGACGTGCAGGCGCGCTTCCACGCGGGCGTTGGCGCGGACGATCAGGTCGGCAATGAGCGCGGCGTCGGTCACGCCGGCCGTCGGCAGGCCGTCGGTGAGGAAGACGACGAGGCGGGCCGCGCCCTCGCGCTCCTCACTGGCGGAAAGGATGCGCAGGCCGGCTTGCAGCGCGCCCTCGATGTCCGTGTTGGTGTTCGCGTACAGGTCGGCTACGAAGCGGCGGGCGTCGCGCAATGTGTCCTGATCCGCCGGGCGCAGCGTTTCCGCAAAGGTGAGCAACTGGTTGTCAAAGGCAACGATGGAGAAGCGGTCGGCCTCGTTCAACTGGCCGAGGATGAATTGCAGGGCGTCCTGCGCCTGCGCGAGCTTCTCGCCGCTCATGCTGCCGGAGCGATCCAGGACGAAGACGATGTCCTTGGGCAGCGTCGTGTCGCGCGCCGTGTCCGGCTCCGGCGCAAAGAGGAAGAGGAAGTGGTCTTGCAGGGTGCCGTCCGCGTCCTCGCGCGCGCCAGTGAGCAGGCCGCCGCCGAAGCCGCCCTCCGCCGGGGCGAAGTAGAGGTCGAAGTCCTCGTAAGGCTGCACGTTCTGCGCGGCCCAGGTCACGCGGGCGCGACCATCGTCCAGGCGCTCCGTCGTCACCGTGTGCGAGGAGGAGTACAGGGCGCCGAGGCCCTTGGTAGACGCCACATTCACCGTCACCGACACGTCTTCCAACGGCTGCGCGGTATAGCGCTCGGTGCTGAGGATGTAGCGGTAGTGGAATATCCCGCCGGTGGGGGCCAGCACTTCGTCGTATTCCAACGTCATCACGCGCGACGCGCCCGCAGGCAGCGTCAGGTCGAAGGCGAGCGTCTCCCAATCGGCGTATTGCAACAGCGAGGGGTCGTGGCGCTGCGCGACGAGGTCGTACAGCGCGCGGTTGGTCGTCGCCGCATCCTGGCGCGTCACCGTCTGCCGCTCCCCGGCGAGCGTCGCCTGAAATTCCCCCACCATCGCGTCCGGCGGCACGGGAAAGAGGTAGCGCCCGGTCACGGCAAAGTCGTGGGGATTGACGAACTCCTGCTCCACGCGGGTGACGGCGTGTCCATCCTCAATGTCCACTGTGACGTGGTGATACTTCACGATGAGATAGCCGGTATCCAGCGCTTCCGGCATGATCATCCCATCGGCCAACACTGCGCCGCTCACAGTTTGGAGCAGCAAAAGGGTGATGAGTAAAGCTAAAGTCAAGCGTCGCATATCTATCCTCCTGTTTGGATAAATAAAACGTGAAACGTGAAACATAATGACTTCACTGTGAAAGCCTTACGTTTTACGTTTTACGTTCTACGTTTTACGTTTTTGCGCATTACGGCTTTATCGTAACAGGAGAGTATGACAGGGGTGTGACAGAAGGGGGGTAAGGGGGGGATATTCAGGGTCGGCAGGGACCTCATTTGCTAAACAACAAAATATACTCGTGCTTGAACACATAAAATCCCCCCACCAGCGCGCGATAACGCCAGAGGGCTTTTTGCTCGCGCTTGGCGCGCGTCTCGTCGAAGTTTTTGACGATGATGCTTTTCAGGGTGTAGCCCTGCGCCTGCACGGCCTGCATCAGGTGGAAGCCGAGCGGCACCCATTCGCCCTGAATGTATTTGTCGCCGATGACCACCACCAGATAGCGGCCTTTCTCCAGGATAGGATAGGTGCGCGCGACGATCTGGGAGAACATATCCACGAAGGCGTCCGTAGAAGTCGCGTTGGAGAGATCGCGGGCGTCCTCGCTGAACTGGATGATGTCGTGGTAGGGCGGGTGCATGATGAGCAGTTGCACCTGCTTCAGGCCGCGCTCGCGCAACAAAGCCTCGTAATCGAAGACGGCGCTGTCCCCCAGCGCGATGTCCGTCGTTACCCCATGCGGATTCGGCTCCTGCGCCACGATCTCCCGTGCGCGACTCGCTACGTCCGGGTTCAGCTCAACGCCGAGGCCGTTGCGCCCCAGGCGGCGGCACTCGATCAGGGTGGTGCCGCTGCCCGCGAAGGTGTCCAGCGCCCAGTCGCCGCGCCGGGTGTACCGCAGCAGCATCTGGTGGGGGATTTGCGGGATGAAGTTCCCCCAGTACCACGCCTTGTGCGAACCCGTGCTGTCGCGCCGATCCATCACCCACAGGCTGTCGGTGAGGATGTCGTCGTAGTCCTTCCAGCGGTTGAGGTTGAGGTCGTTGATCTTGCCGGTGCGCACCTCGGTCGCCGCCTTGCGCAGCCGCGCCAGGTAGTAGTGCGTCCGCTGCAACGTGTGCGTCTCGACAATCTGGGTCAGGTCGGCCAGCAGAACGTCCCGCCGCCAGGGTAGCGGTTCGTCCCCCACCGGCGGCAACCCGTCGCCCGTCACCTGTCCCCGTAAATCGTCCACGCGCCGGCGGATCACGTCCAAATCGTTTTCCGCCAGGCACTCATCCAGAATTTGCACCAACCACGCTTTATCCAGTAACACTTCTTCCATCATTGACTTCCCCAAAAATGAATATTTCACGCAAAGGCGCAAAGACGCCAAGAAAATTCAAAAAGAGCTTTGCGTCTCTGTGTCTTTGCGTCTTTGCGTTTAAAAACCACCTTACTTACACCTGATGGCCCAGATAACGTCCGATACCGTCGTCGTCCCCGGCTCAAACACGAATTGCCACAATCGCTCCGCCGCAAACGTCGCCACGTACTCCTGCACGATCCCGTGCAGCCACGTCAATTCAGCTTTCAATTTCCAGTGCTGCCCATCCGCCGCGTACATCACGATGAACAGCCGGTTGGCATAATGCTTGCGGCCCTGCTGGCTCTGCTGCTCGTACAACCAGCGGATGAGCGCGTCGGGGTGGTTGACGGCGTGCGCCAACTCGCGCCCAAAGCCCTGCGGATAGACCGACGTTTTGTGGTCAAAGCGGATGCCCTGGATGGCGAAGTCCACCAGGCGGTCGCGGGGGTCTTTGGCGGGCGTCACGCCGTCCAACGCGCAGAACATCTCCTCCACCGCCCGCGCCGACCAGAAATTATACCAGCGGTTGAGAGCGTAGTTGAAGAGCGCGTCGTAGTTGGGCGCGTGCTCATACCGCCGCTTGATTTCGGCCAGCACCGCCGCAAAGTCCGCGATATCGTAGACGAAGCGCGTCAGCCCGTCAAACGTGTTATCCTGCACCCGCCCCCACCGGTAGGGATACGGCCAGCGTTTTTTCAATTCTCGTTCACGTAGCATCAAAGTCTCCACTAACACCTCCATTGAACATAAATGACTCCACTGAAAAAACCACTAAGGACACAAAGTACACAAAGGATTTTAAGACACGAATTAACAAAATCGACATCACTGAGGTTTAAAGTAAACAATTTTAAGCCTTCCCTGAATTTTCTTCGTGTCCTTCGTGTCCTTTGTGGCTAACCCTCCTTTTCTCAGGAGAGTCATAAATTCATCTCACGCAAAGGCGCAGAGACGAAAAGGGATGGAGAAAAGCTGGCCCTTTGGCACAAGCGAACTCCATTATAGCCTAAAAAACTTCGCGCCTTTGCGCCTTTGCGTGAAATAACCCAGAACTTACGTAAGAACAAAAGTGCGGTATACTAACCGTCAGCCAACTAACGCCGGAGAACGAGCATTGAACACAGCCAATCGCCCTGCCCCCCGCAATCGGACCATCACGCTGACCGAGGCCGAAAAAGCGGCATACAAAACGCACCTGTTGCAGTTGAACGGGCAAACTAGGCTCGACACGATCCTGGATCGCACGCTGTGTCAGGATGTGTTCATCGTTCTGCCCTGGCTGCCAGAGCATTTTGTGGATCTGCTGATTGCCGACCCGCCCTACAATCTCGACAAAGCCTTTGGGGAGCAGCAGTTCAACCAACAATCGCAGGCCGATTACGCCGCCTGGTTGGAATCCTGGCTCGGCCCATTGCGGCGGACGCTCAAGCCCACGGCTTCCCTCTACGTCTGCGGCGACTGGCGCGCGTCGGCGGCCCTGCACAGCGTGCTGGAGAAGCACTTCATCGTCCGCAACCGCATCACCTGGGAGCGGGAGAAGGGGCGCGGCGCGCAACGCAACTGGAAGAACTGCGCGGAGGACATCTGGTTCTGCACGGTTTCGGATGACTACGTCTTCAATGTGGACGCGGTGAAGCTCAAGCGGCGCGTGATCGCGCCGTACACGCACGAGGATGGCGCTCCCAAAGATTGGGAGGAGGACGACGACGGACGTTTCCGTCTTACGCACCCCTCCAATCTGTGGACGGACCTCACCGTGCCGTTCTGGTCTATGCCCGAAAACACGCCCCACCCCACTCAGAAGCCGGAGAAGCTGCTGGCGAAGCTCATCCTTGCCAGCTCCAACACCGGCGACGTGGTGTTCGACCCGTTCCTCGGCTCAGGAACCACGTCCGTCGTCGCCAAGAAGCTGCAACGCCACTACGTCGGCGTCGAAATTGACGAAACCTACGCCTGCCTGGCCGAAAAACGTCTGGCCCTGGCCGCCGCCGACGCCCGCATCCAGGGCTACACCGACGGCTACTTTTGGGAGCGGAATACGTTGGCGTTTCAGAAGAAGCAAGAGGCAGGATGCAAGAAATGAGAAATGAGTAAGAAGTAATGAGTAACTTAACTCATTACTCATCACTCGTTACTTTTTACAGGAGGAATTTATGTCTCAACCCACTGTATCCCCTTACGGAACCTGGAAGTCACCCATCACCAGCGAGGTGATGGTGGCGCAATCCATTCGTCTGGACGGCGGGTGGTTTAACGGCGAGGATCTTTATTGGATTGAGGGCCGGCCCTCCGAGGGCGGGCGCAATGTACTCGTCCGCCGCGCGCCGGACGGGGCGACACACGATGTCACCACGCCCCCTTTCAACGTCCGCACGCGCGTCCACGAGTACGGCGGCGGCGCGGTGATTCTGGACGGCGACACGGTCTACTTCTCCAATTTCAAAGACCAACGCCTGTACCGGATGACGCCCGGCGGCGATCCCACCCCCATCACGCCGGAGGGGGCACTGCGCTACGCGGACGGCTTTGTGGATCACGTGCGTAATCGCATTGTGTGCGTGCGCGAGGATCACCGCGGCAGCGAAGTCGTCAATACCCTTGCCGCGCTCGCGTTGGACGGCAGCGAGACGCAGACCGTGCTCGTCTCCGGCGCGGACTTCTACGCCAGCCCGCGCCTCAGCCCTGACGGACGCCGGCTGGCCTGGCTGAGTTGGAATCACCCGAATATGCCCTGGGACGGCACGACGTTGTGGCTGGCCGACGTGCTGCCGGATGGCGCACTAGACGGCGCGCGGCAGGTGGCGGGCGGCTTGTCCGAGTCCATCTTCCAGCCCGAATGGTCGCCGGACGGCAAGTTGTATTTCGTCTCCGACCGCAGCGGTTGGTGGAATCTCTATCGTTTGGAAAATGACAGCGCGGTCCCCCTGGCCCCTATGGATGCCGAATTTGGCCGGCCGCAGTGGGCGTTTGGTCTCTCCACGTATGCTTTTGAGTCGGCGCAGCGGATTGTCTGCACGTACACCCAGAACGGCATGGACTACCTGGCGAGCCTCGACACAACCACCGGCGCGCTCATCCCCATCGCCACGCCTTACACCGCCCTTGGCGATGTGCAGGTTGCGCCGGGAACCGTACTTTTCCAGGGCGGCGCGCCCACGCTGCCAGGCGCGCTGGTGCGCGTGACGCTGGCAACCGGCGAACACACCATTATCCGACGAAGAAGCACCCTGGAGGTGGCTGTCGGTTACCTCTCGATGCCGGAAGCCATTGAGTTCCCCACCGCCAACGGGCTGACGGCGCACGGGCTGTTCTACGCGCCGCGCAACCAGGATTACGCCGCGCCGGAGGGCGAGTTGCCGCCGCTGCTCGTCCTCAGCCACGGCGGGCCGACCGGCGCGGCTTCCAGCGCGCTCAGCCTGAACATTCAATACTGGACCAGCCGGGGCTTCGCCGTGCTGGACGTGAACTATGGCGGCAGCACCGGCTACGGGCGCGCGTACCGCGAGCGGCTCAACGAGCAGTGGGGCGTGGTGGACGTGGACGACTGCACCAACGGCGCGCTGTATCTGGTGGCGCAGGGCCGGGTGGACGCGCAGCGGCTGGCGATTCGCGGCGGCAGCGCGGGCGGCTACACGACGCTGTGCGCCCTGACCTTCCGCGACGTTTTCAAAGCCGGCGCCAGTCTTTTTGGGATCAGTGACCTGGAAGCGCTGGTGCTCGACACCCACAAATTTGAATCCCGCTATCTGGATCAGATTGTCGGCTCGTACCCGGAGCAGCGCGATGTGTACCTGGCGCGCTCCCCCATCCACCACGTTGCCGGACTCAACTGCCCCGTCATTTTCCTGCAAGGGCTGGAAGACCCGGTGGTGTCGCCCAAGCAGGCCGAGACGATGGTGGCGGCCTTGCGGGAAAAAGGCATCCCCGTCGCCTACCTGCCCTTTGAGGGCGAACAGCACGGCTTCCGCCGGGCCGAAAACATCCGCCGCGCGCTCGACGCCGAACTCTACTTCTACGGACGCATCTTCGGCTTCACCCCAGCGGATGTGATAGAGCCGGTCGCCATCGAAAACCTATAGAAAAACTCACCTTGACCCCTCCATAAGACGGCATACAATAGAGTGATCAAGATAGTCCAGGAAAAGAGGAGATGAACGTGTCCCAAGAAAATGCTGATCCGACCTCCGGACTTTGTGTCCCCCAATGTGCTTACCCTGACCCGTGCTTAGAGAGTACCTTGATTTTCAGCGGCACCGCCCACCCCGAGCTGGCGCAAAAAATCGCCGAATCGCTTGGCCTGAAACTCAGCCCTTCCGTCACCCGCAAATTCTCCAACGACAACTTCTACGTTCACCTGGGAACCACGGTGCGCACCAAAGAGGTGTTCATTATCCAACCCCTCTCGCCCCCGTGCAGCGACAACCTGTTGGAGCTGCTGCTGATGCTGGACGTGGCCCGCACGGCCGGCGCCCAAAGCGTCCACGCCGTGATCCCGTACTACTCTTACGCCCGCTCCGATAAAAAGGATGCCCCCCGTATCTCCATTGCCGGGCGGTTGGTGGCCGACCTGATCATCACCGCTGGGGCCACCCACGTCATCACCATGACGCTGCACTCCCCGCAGGTGCATGGTTTCTTCCGCGTTCACACCGATCACCTGACGGCCCATTCCGTCTTCATTGAACATCTGCGACACAAAGATTTGAGCAACAGCGTAGTGCTCGCGCCGGACATCGGGCATGCCAAACGCGCGTCCAAGCTGGCCCGCACCCTGGGGATTTCCATCGCTGCCGGGGAGAAAATGCGCAAGACGGATGATAGCGTCGTCATTGAGGGCATCATGGGAGAGGTGGAAGGCAAGGACGTCATCCTCATGGATGACGAAATCGCCACCGGTGGTACAATCATGGAAACGATCAAGTATCTCCGCTCCTATAATGTCGAAAAGGTCACGGTGGTCGGCACTCATGGCCTGTTTACCGGCTCGGCGGTCGAAAGGCTCAATAGTCTGGAAGAAATTGACGAGATCATTGTCACCGACACCACGCCCCTGCCCCCAGAACGCCGTCCGGAGCGGTTGAAAATCCTATCGGTCGCCGGTATCTTTGGCGAGGTCATCCGTTGCAATGTGATGGGCCGTTCCGTTGGCGAGTTGTTCGCCTTCTGGCCAAGTAATTAAGACTCTATCCAGAGTTGTTTTTTCGGCAGGCAGCGCCCGCCAACAAAAACCATTCTTCAAACCGCGCCTATTGCGCTCAGGAGGTTCATTATGACCGATGATATGCTCAACGAATTTGCGGGAGACCCCCAGCCCGAAGAAGAAATCGAGGACATGAACGGGTGGCGGGCCTTTGCGACGCTGGGGCAATTCTTAAAGGATGATGGCTGGTATCCCCAACAATTGGATGAAAAAACGATCTACCGCGTGTTTTTCGCCGGGGATAACGGGGAACTGCGTTGTTATGCTCAGATCCGCGTGGATTTGGAGCAGTTCGTCTTCTACGTCATCGCCCCGATCAAGTCCCCGGAGGAAATGCGCGAAGCCGTCGGGGAATATATCAATCGCGCCAACTACGGCCTGCGTATCGGCAACTTTGAAATTGATTATACCGATGGCGAAGTACGCTATAAGAGCAGTTTGGATTTTGAAAACGCCGAACTGACGCCCGCCCTTATCAAGAACGCTATCTACCCGGCGGTGCATACAATGGATCGTTACCTGCCAGGGATGTTGGGCGTGATGTATGGCAACAAAACTCCCCCTGAAGCCATCGAGGAAATTGAAAGCTAAGCGGGCCGTGGACTGAGATCGCAGTCACGGGAAATCGGTGAATAGAAATTAGAAATCGGTAATGCAGGCTCGGAGGCCCGCATTACCGATTTCTGTTTACTGATTCCCGGTTTCTTCTCAGTATGAATCCACCAGACTCCGCACCCGCAACGCGGCCCGCACCTTCTCTAACGTCCACCCCGCGCCGGAGGGCATCCGCACCGTGAGGAAGCGGTCCGCCGGCAAGTCAAAGTAGTTATCACTAAATACAACGTCCGTATTCAACGCGGGATCGGCGCTTTCCAGCGTCAACCACACGAAGCGGGCCAGGTTTTCCGTGGCCACGGTGATCGCGAAGCCGCCGTCAACCTCGGCAACGCTCACCGTCAAACCGGGCGTCCCCAACGCCAGGTGTTTGGTAGGAATAAATGGCGTCACCCCCAAGGTCAATCGCTCGTCAGCGCGCCAGAGTTCATAGACCAGGACGATACGACGGCGGGTGTCCGGGGAGAGGTAAGCCGTCATATCCAGCGTACACGCCTTGACCACCCCCAATGGCGAAACAGTCACGGCTTCCTGGTCGGAGGTCAGCACATCGCCATCCAGTGTCTCCAAGGACCAGTGTACCGTGCCCACCCAGGTCTCCAGCAAATCGCTGGTGACGTACAACGTGACAATCGCGCCTTCTTCCTCGGCGGAAAGCAAGACCGGGGCGTAGAAGCGCCGCGCGATGTAATGCAGCGCTTTCCATCGTCCATAATAGTCGAGACTCGCCCACGACGCCACCGGCCAGCAATCGTTCAACTGCCAGTAGAGCGTGCCGCCCGTGCAAGCGCGGTTGCGCCGCCAGAACTCCACGCCGGTGCGCACCGCCTCCGCCTGGAGCAGTTGCGTCAGGTACACCAGCGACGGGAAATCTTTGGGCATGCGGAAATGGTCGGTCATATAGTTGATGATCTTGCCGTTGCCCGACGCATTGCGCTGGTGATGTTCCATAATGTACGAGGTCATGTTCCAATCGGCTTCCTCGGCGTAAGTGCGCACCGTTGCAAGATTCGGCAGCGATTGGAAGCCAAACTCGCTCACAAAGCGCGAGGGAATGGTACGATAGAACGAGAAAGGCCGCCCGCCGTGCCAGACCTCCCAATTGTGCGTGTCCCCCGCGTTGACCCCGCTCGGATCGTCGAAGGGCACGTCGGACGAGGGTGAGCTGGGCCAGTAGGCGTGATCGGGGTCCTCCGCCGCGCACACCTCCGGCAGCAAGTGATGGAACATCCGGTCATAAGCTGCCTTAAAGCGCAACGCCTCCGGCTGACCCGTGCGCCAGCCCCAATGCACCCAGCCGGCCTCCATCTCGTTGTTGCCGCACCACAGCGCCAGGCTCGCGCGGTGACGCAGGCGGCGGACGTTCTGCACGGCCTCCTCGCGCACGTTGGCGAAGAACGGCGCGTCGTCCGGGTAGATGCTGCACGAGAAGACGAAATCCTGCCAGACCAAAATACCGTACCGGTCGCACAAGTCATAGAAGCGCTCCTCCTCGTAGAAACCGCCGCCCCACACCCGCAGCATGTTCATATTCGCGGCGGCGGCGCTGTGGATCAGATGCTCCAGCAAGTCATCCGTGATCCGCGTGGGGAAAGAGTCGGACGGAATCCAGTCAGCGCCCTTGGCAAACATCGGGACGCCGTTCACCACAAACACGAACGACTTCCCAAACTCGTCCCGTTCCTGGCGCAGTTCGATGGTGCGCAGCCCTATTTTGTACGCCCACGCATCCAGCAACGCCTCGCCCTGGTAGAGCGCCACCGTCGCAGCGTACAGCGGCTGCGCGCCGTAACCGTTGGGCCACCAAAGCTGGGGATCGGGCACAGGCACGGCCAGCAGCGCTTCGTTCGCCTCGCCGGCCAGCAGCGCCTCCGCCGATTGCTCCGTGCCATCGGGCGCGATCAACGTCAACACGGCCCGCATCTCGGCAGGTTGCCACCGATCCAGGATCACCTGCGCGCCGACCATCACGCCGTCCGCGTGCTGTTGCCGCACATGCACATCCACCAACCGCGCCGTCGTGTAGCCTTCCAGCCGCGCTTCTTTCCAAAACCCAATCGGCGGCAGTTGCGGCCCCCAATCCCACCCGAACTGACAGGGCGCTTTGCGCACGTAAGGTCCGCCGTGGATCGCTTGCGGCACATCGCGCAGCGGCATCTCTTGATACTTCGCGCCCATAGTGGCCACCGTCGAACGGAAGCGCACAGAAAGCACATTCTCCCCGGCCCGCGCCAACCCCGTCACATCCCAGCGGTATTGGCGGAACATGTTGTCCGTCTCGCCCAACACCTGCCCGTTGAAAGAGACTTCGGCCAGCGTGTCCAACCCATCGCAAACCAGCATCACGCGCTCCTGCGCCAACAACTCCGCCGACGCCGGAAACGCCACTTGATATTCCCAATCCCGTTCGGCCACCCACTGCACCTGTAATTCATTGTCGGCCACAAACGGATCGGGAATCCGCCCCAACGCCATCAAATCCGTGTGCACCCCGCCGGGAATCTGCGCCGGCAGCCATTCTTCGGTCCCCACTTCACGGAACTGCACCTGCACCGGTTTCACCTTGACAACCATAACCTTATTTCTCCTTCAACATAAACTAAATAGTCCAACGTTAGAACGTTTCAACGTCGGAACATCGGAATTCAGCGCGTTTTGCATCTGACTGTGGAGGGGCCGGTTGCCCCTATGCCATACTAAAGCAGTGTTTTCCGTTTTGTCAAACCTGACGCAGTCTTGCCAGTTTTGCCCCCTTGCACTACAATCGGAAGGATGACGATCCGACTATTGCCCGAATCTGTTGCCGCCCGCATCGCCGCCGGGGAAGTGGTAGAACGCCCCGCCTCCGTCGTCAAGGAACTGGTGGAGAACAGCCTGGATGCCGGCGCAACGCGCATAGACGTTGCCACGCGCGGCGGTGGGCGCGATCTGATCCAGGTGCGCGACAACGGGATGGGGATTCCTCCCGCCGAGTTGGAGTTGGCCTTCCGCCGCCACGCCACCAGCAAATTGGAAACCGCCGCCGACCTGGAACACATCCTCACGCTCGGCTTCCGGGGCGAGGCGTTAGCCAGCATCGCCTCGGTGAGCCGGGTGACGTGTACGACACGCCACACGGACGCCGAAGTGGGGCTGCGGCTGCGGCTGGAGGGCGGCGAAATTGTCGCGCGCACCCCCGTCGGCCATCCTCCCGGCACAGAACTGCTGATCGAGGACTTGTTCTACAACGTCCCGGCCCGCCGCAAATTTCTGCGCAGTGAGCGCACCGAGCGCCATCACACGGATGCCTTCCTCACCCGGTACGCCATCGCCTACCCCCACATCGCCTTCACGGTGATGCATGACGATACGGAAATCCTACGCACCACCGGCGCCGGCGCGACGCGGGAAGCGCTCATCCAGGTCTACGGCATGGACTTGGGCAGCCATCTGCTGGAAATCCCGCCGGAACTGACGCAAGAACAGAGTGTGCAGGTGCGCGGTTTCGTCGGGCCGACGAGCGCGCACCGCGCCGACCGGGGCTACATCACGATCTTCATCAACGGGCGCTGGGTGCAGGATTTACGCCTCACCTACGCCATCATCCAGGCCTACCACACCCTGCTGCCGGTCAAACGTTTTCCCATCGCCTTCGTGAGCGTAGTGTTGCCGCCGGAGGAGGTGGACGTAAACGTGCATCCGGCCAAGACCGAGGTGCGCTTCCGCGACGCCGACGCTGTTTTTCGCGCCGTGCAGCGCGCCACACGGATGACGGTGACGGATGCCGCGCCGGTCGCCGCCGCCTGGCAGGTCGCAGTGAGCGCGCCGCCGCCCGTGGACGCCGGCGAGACCCGCGCCCGCCTCGCCGCGCTGACTCCTACCCCTATCCAGATTTCTCTGCCGTCCACCCCCGCTACGTTTCCCGACGAGGCCCCGCCGCTCACAGCCACGCCGCAGCAGCCGGCCCCCCCAACGCGCCCAAGCGCGTCGCCCGCCACCCTGCCGCCGCTGCGCGTCATTGGACAGGCCTCCACCATGTTCATCATCGCCGAAGGCCCGGATGGGCTATACCTGATTGATCAGCACGCCGCCCACGAGCGCGTGTTATACGAGCAGATGCTCGCGCAGTGGACGCAGGGGGGCATCCCGTCACAGCCGCTGCTGGAGCCGCAAGCCGTGACGCTGCCGCTGGATGAAGCGGCCTGGCTGGAAGAACAACTGCCCCGGCTGGCCACCCTGGGGTTGGAGGTGGAGCCGTTCGGCCCCGGAGTGTTCCTTGTCCGGGCGACCCCCGCCGCCCTGAAGACCCTCGCCCTCGGCGATCTGTTAAGCGACATCGCCTGCGGGGCGCAAGATCGGACGCCGCTCGATATCGCACTTGAGGAAGCGATGATCCGCCGCATTTGCAAACGGATCGCCGTCAAAGCCGGACAAGCCTTGTCTCACGAAGAAATGACGCAATTGATCCAGCATCTCGAACGGACCCAAAACCCGCGCACCTGTCCTCATGGCCGGCCGACCATCTTGCAAATCTCGGTCGAACAACTGGCCCGCCAGTTCGGCCGCCTGGGATAATCGGGGGCATTTCATATTTAGTGCAGAGAGCCTGCTGCTGCTCAACGTGTCCACTCATTGGCCCAATGGCGGCCTAAAGGCCGGTAAAGAGCGTGGATTTTTCGTCGCCGCGTTGCACGCGGCGACGAAAAATCCCTCTCAAATGACGGCTTTAGCCGTTTTCCGATAGGGGAGGCAACTTGCCCTTTTCGTGAAACGCACCCGGATAATCCGCCGGTCTTTGTCATTTTAAGAAATACTATATAATGGTAATGTCTCTGAGAGAGGAGCATAGCCAGCACCAACCAGGCAGTTTTCCCAATTATTTGCCTGGGGGAGGAATGATCAATGACACTTTCGCCCGATGACCAAAGACGAATCGAAGAACTAACCATCAAAATTGTGGATCATTACGATTTTGGACACCCACCCATTCCCATTGAAAAAATTCTTTCCGATCCGCCGGAAGGACTAGCCAGCGTAGACATCAGTGATCTCTCGTTGGTTTTTGGCATTGGGGAACATCGTTATGAGTATCGGATGGCGATGGCGCGGTTGCTTTATCGAGAAATTTGCCGCACCAGCGCCACATGGGAAGAAAGCTACCCTTACAGCAACGACGCCGCCCGCTATTTTGCCACCAGTTTGCTGGTGCCCGCCAAATGGGCGGTCAAAGGCGCCAAGCGTCCGTTCATCTCGTTACAACAGCTCAGTGAGGACTTCCAGGTGCCGGATTATGCGATGGCAAGTCGGTTGGTGCAGTTGGGTAAACGGGTCAAAGGTATGACGTAGCCCCACGCGGCGGACGAGAACCGGCAGCATCAGGAACAATCACCCACAAAGCCCCACACCATGTGGGGCTTTGTGATTGAGTGGCGGCGTGCGCCGCCCTGCGTTCAAAACGTAAACCGGGTACCTCAATACAGGCGCGCCTCCATCGCCACCACCAGCGTCGTCTCCAACGGCCCCTCACCGCGCGGCAAAACGTAAGCGTGGGGCATAGACTGCGTATTATGCGCCAGTCCCACGCGGCCCTCACGATCCACCAAAATAAGCCCGCCATGCCCGCCCACGCGCGTGTGCAAAAGACGGATCACCTCGGCGGCGACCTGCGGTGCGGGAATTCCGGCGGCCAGCCGGTCACACGCGGTCTTGCTGATGACGAGGCGCATCAGCTTTTCGCCCTCCCCCGTGGCGGAAGCCGCGCCGCACCGATTGTCAGCATACGCGCCGGCACCCACCAACGGTGAATCGCCCACCCGCCCCGGCCATTTGCCCGGAGTGCCGCCGGTGGACGTCGCCACCGCGAAATTGCCGGCGAGATCCACCGCCACGGCGCCGACCGTATCCATGCCCGGCGCCGTCGCCGAATCCTCCAGAACATGAACGCCCTGCAATTCATCCGGATCACAAAAAGAGATCCCCTCCTGCTCGGCAAATGCCATGGCGCCCGGCCCGACAATGAAGTTGTGCGGGGAGCGTTCCATCACCCGCCGCGCCAGGGTAATGGGGTGCCGGATGCGCTCCACCGCAGCCACCGCCCCCAGGTCTAACGTGCGACCATCCATGATGATGGCATCCATCTGCACCACGCCGGCCATATTCAGGAAACTGCCGCGCCCCGCATCAAACGCCGGGTCATCCTCCAACACTTGCACGGCGGCCTCCACCGCATCCAGGGCCGCGCCGCCGGCTCGCAATCGCTCCCACCCGGCCAGCGCCGCCTGACGACAACCGGCCAGACACGCCTCCCACATTGATTCGCGGAACGCCCCCGCGCCGCCATGCACCACAATCACTGGACGATTCAAGTTGCGCCTCCTCTGAAAATAAAGACTGTTTCACGCAAAGGCGCAAAGACGCAAAGTAAAAAACAAGAACTTAGCGAGCTTGGCGTCTTTGCGTGAAATTTTCATTCCACCGCTGGTGAACGGCCAGCCGTTAATGACGAATTCCCTTGAAAATAGCGAATAGCAAATGGCGAAGTAACGCAAACTTCAGTTTGCTGGTTAACCAATATACCAACTAAAGTTTGTGTTACATTTTCATTCAACCGCTGGTGAACCGCCGGTTAATGATGAACTCCCTCGAAAATAGCCCCAGAACACATCGAGTTCACAGAGAAAACTCTTTGTGTCCTTCGTGTCCTTCGTGGTGAGAAATTTTCACCCAACCACTGGTACACTGCCGGTTAATGAATGTTTCTGAAAATGATCTCTTGATTATAACCACAGGCGTTGAGGAAACAAGGAGTGGGACGGGAACGGTGGCTTGTGTTTTTTCTGGAAACGAGCACAATGACTCACCGATGAAAGCCACCCGTATTTACCGTCGCACATTATGGAGCGGCGTCGCAGTCCTCCTGCTGGCGGCCTTTTTGCGTTTGGCCGCTTTCGAGGAAGCGTTGGTCGGCGCCGATCAGTCCTCCATCCTCGCGGCCGCCGCCGAGATTGCCGCCTTCCGCTCCCTGCCCCAGGTGGGCATCAAATCCTCCATCGGCGTGATGCAGACGGCGGTGACGCCCACCCTGGCCGCCATCCCGCTGCTGATCGTTCCCAAAGTCATTGCCGTCAAATGGTTCTTCTCCGCCCTGGACTTGCTGGCGCTGGCGCTGCTCTTTAACGCCGTACACCGGGTCTTTGGGCGGCGCGCAGCGTTGACGGCCGCACTCCTGTACGCGACCGCGCCCTGGGTAGTGGAGTTCATCCGCTGGATCTGGTATCAAACGCTCATTTGTACCTTCGCCGTCACGACATACGCGGCTTTTTTGATCGTGTTGACCACGCGCAAGGGCCGCACCGCGCCGGCAATGGTAGTAGTCGGGTTGGCCGCCGCCACGCTGATGGGACTGGTGCATTTGGCCGCAGTGCCCTGGGCTGCGGCATTGGGCTTGCTAGGGATGCTATTGGCCTGGCGCAATGGCTGGCGGCGGGCCTTGCTCGTGGGGCTGGCGTTGAGCTTCCTGATTGCAGCGCCTTACCTCTGGTATCTCCTGAGCACCGGCTTCGCGGATGTGAAGCTGCTTCTACAGGGCAATTCGGGAACTGCGCCGGCCTGGAACTGGGCCGCCTACCGTCTGACGTGGGAACTGCTCACCGGCGCGCAAGTGTTGTCTACGCCGCGCGATCCCCTTTGGGCCGCCTCTGTAATCCGACTGCCACGGCTCTTTCATCTGTTCACGGCCATCCTGGCGCTGTCCGGCGCCGGCGCGCTCTATGACCTGCGCCGCCCCGCCCGGCGCCGCCCGGCGCTGGCGTTGACCCTGGCCTGGACGGTATTGGCCCCCACGCTATTTCTGCCCACCAGCATCCACTTGCAGCACTTCTACCTGCTGTTTCTCTTCCCGGCGCCTTATGTACTCATCGGCGCGTGGGTGGAACGGCTGCTGGCTGCCACGGGCCGCTGTGCCCGGAGCGCGCGCGCCGCCGGGCATGGGGTGTTGGCCGTGATGCTGTTGCTGAGTTTGGGCTGGACGTACTGGTGGGGCGTGCGCATCGCCTACGAAAGCCGGGGACAACTGCGCGCCGTCACCCGCGCCTGGCTGATGGATGAGATGGTCACGCAGATCAAGGACGTTTTGCAGGTTGATCCGGCGCAACAGGTCATCATCCTGACCACCTTTGAGGGCGGCGATCTCTCGCCCTTTGACTGGATGCGCAACTTTGCGCATGATGATCGCGTGCGCATCGTGCCAAGCGGACTGGGGTTAATCCTGCCACCCGGTCCCACCTGTTACTGGATCGGGCCGGGGGCTGCCCTGGACGATCTCGCGCCAGTGGGGGCGTCTGCTGTGTTGAGTCCGGCGCTGACCATCCCGGCTACACCGCCCTGGCCGGCCTACTGCACACCGGCCCGCCCGCCGCTGCCGGCGCCGCTAGCCGCGTGGCAAAACGGCATGGCGCTGCTGCACGGGCAACTCAACGGCGAATTGACGCCGGGCGCGCGCCTCGATCTGACCTATACCTGGCATTATCGCGCGGTCACATCGCAAGAATACCACATCTTTAACCACCTGCTGCACGCCGACACGCTGGCAGCACAAGTAGACGGGGTAGGCGTGCCCACCTGGTACTGGCGGGATGACGACGTGCTGATTACCCACTTCAGCCTGCAACTCCCGGCAGAGTTGGCGCCCGGCGCGTACCGGCTGAACCTGGGAACGTACACCTGGCCGCGCATCGAACGGGTCGCTCTGTCCAACGGCGCCACCGAATTCCTCATCCAGGAATGGACGCGCGAATAGGCGACGGTTGCGAAGGCGGCAAACCATAGTATGATGCAGAAATGCGGTAGGCCGCTTTAGGGCATCATCGGCTTCTGAAGAAAGCGCATTGCAGAGGAAATTCCCCCTGGGTTTCCGATGGGGGGCATCACAGTAGCTATGAATGGAGGAGAAAATGTTATTTCGAAATTTGGGCATACCGGAACTGTTGATCATCCTGGTAGTGGTAGTGTTACTCTTCGGGCCGGGGCGCATCGCCCGGATCGGCGGAGAGTTGGGCAAGAGCATCCGGGGCTTTAAAGATGGCCTGGGCAGCGATAAATCCAAGAAAGACACCGACAACTCCGACGAGGCATAAGTTAAATTGCCATCCCACTTGCAAAATCTTTGCCCGTCCTGCGGCCAACGACGGCGGGATGAGCCTGGAGGCATTGGATGAATTTTTTCAACATCGGGGGAGGCGAGATCCTCGTCATCATCCTGATGGCCCTGCTGCTATTCGGGCCAAAGGACATCATGAATATCATGCGCACCATCGGTCGCTACACCCGCAAGGCCAGCCGCGCCTGGGCACAGCTCACCGCCGGACTCCAGGGTGAATTATTGCCGGATGAAGTCCAGGACGTCGTGGATGAAACCAAAGCCTCTTTCGCCGAAGTCGGTGATACGTTCAAGGAAATCGGTACGGTGGTAAAGGAGACCGAGCTGTCGGTCAAAGAGGAAGGCCGGGAGATTGACCGCTCGCTCCAGGTCGCGGTGCCCGACGCCAGAGCCGAGGTGCAGGCCGAAATCCGCAAAAAGAAAGCCGAACGGGCCAGTAAAGCGGCGGATGTAGAGGGTATCTTAGCGATGGTTGGAAAACCTGCGCCGCCCAAGCCCGCAGCGCCCGAGGCGCCCGCTGCCGAGCAACCAGTACCGGCGGCTCAGTCTGAGGCTGTCCCAGTAGAGAGTAGCCCGGCGGACGCCGCTCTCCCAACAGATTCTCCATCCCCCATCCCGGTAGAGGGCCCGTAAGATGACCGAAAAAGAAATGTCGCTGCTTGAACACATCATAGAACTGCGAGGGCGAGTTTTCCGCGCCGTGGTGGTCTGGCTGGTCGCCACAGTTATTGCCACCATTTTCGTCGAAAGTCACATCATGCCCTGGCTGCTCCGCCCGTTAGGCAGCGTGGCGGGCGTTAAAATCATCGTCCTGAGTCCGGCGGAAGGCGCGATCACGTACTTCAAGATTGCCCTGGTGGGCGGCTTCAGCGTGGCCTTGCCCTACATCCTTTTCGAGATTTACGGTTTCATAGCGCCGGGCCTTTACAAAGCGGAACGGGTCACTTACTTGTTGGGGATTCCAACTGCTATCGTGCTATTTGTCATCGGCGCGATCTTCACCGTGGAAGTCCTGTTGCCGCCAAGCCTGACGGCGCTCAGCGGAATCTTCAGCAAAGACGTAGAGAGCCAGTACTCTTTACAATATTACCTCTCGTTCTTCACCATGCTGGTGTTTTGGATGGGATTGATCTTTCAAACGCCGCTCGTCATCTACGTCATCGCGCGGTTGGGTGCGGTGACGCCCCAATTGCTCGCCAAAGGCCGCCGTATCGTCTGGTTCCTGGCCGTCGTGGCCGCCGCCATCGTCACCCCGACGCCCGATCCCATTACCATGTTGTTGGTGACGGCGCCGTTCATCGTGTTGTACGAAATCGGTATCCTGCTCTCTCACATCGGCGCGCGGCAACGTGCGCGTTCTGGCGAAGCGGCTGAAGCCGCAAACTCGGAATAACCGTTATTGCAGTAATGAATGACGCGAACTTCTCTGGCCCAAAGAAATTTTAATTTTGAAGTTCGCGTTTCATTATCATAGGACTTACGCAAGGATGGCTCTTTTGCACCGCAGAGTACGCCGAGGCCGCTGAGAAACTATAAAAAAACTCTGCGATCTCGGCGTACTCTGCGGTAAATTTGTACTTGTTTGTGTAAGTCCTGTATCAAAAACACACTTAAGTTATTGAGATCATCACGAGAGACGAAATACTGTGGAAGATGAACCCGTCTTGTTGAAAGTCTGGCGCTGGTTGATTAAACCTCGCGCGGTGCGGCTTCCGCCGGTTGCATGGGCGCTGCTCGTCGCCGGGCTTCTGGTATTGTTCACCCAACTCCCGCGCGACACTATCGAAATTTTCACCGAGCGCACGATCCTGATCACACCCACGCCCCAGCCTGGCGGGGATAGCGCCGGCCAGGATGTCCCGGCGGAAAGCCCCGGGGCGACGCCCACGCCGGTGGGCAGCGGCGGCACGCTCGCCTTTACGATGCGGCACAACGGCAACAGCGACATTTACCTGCTCTCACAGGGCACCGGCAATCTGCTGCGCCTCACCTTTGACGCCGGCGAAGACCGCGACCCGGCCTGGTCGCCGGATGGACGGATGCTGGCGTTTGCCTCCCATCGCGCGCGCAGTTGGGATCTCTACATGATGGACATGCAATCCGGCACGGTCTTGCGCCTCACTCGCTCAGACGATTTCGAGGCCGGTCCGACGTGGTCGCCGGACGCCCAATGGTTAGCCTACGAGAGGTATTACGAGAGTAACCTGGACATCTATATTCTGAACGTGAGTGGCGGGGAAAGCATTCGCCTGACCAACGACCCCGCTCCGGAGTATTCTCCAGCTTGGTCGCCAGACGGACGTTACATCGCGTTCACCTCATACCGCGAAAAAAACAAGGACCTGTTCCTCATCTCGCTGGACGACGGCACGGTGAGCAATCTCACGAACACGCCCAATCAGGATGAAGATTACGCCGCGTGGTCGCCCGATGGCGCTTACCTTGCCTATTCCGCCGGTGTGCCTGGCGATGAGACAACCTGGATTATCCCCTTTGACAAAGAAGCCCTGGCGACAGGGGAATTGCGCCCGATGCTGTTCGGGGTTGGCCGACAACCGGTCTGGTCGCCCGACGGGAAGGCGATGGGCTTCATCTTCCAACGGCAAACCACCTCCTACCTGATTTCAGCCAGCACGACCGGCTGGGCCTTGGCGCAGGAAGGGTACACGACGATGGATGCGCTGAGCAACCCTGATTGGAGTCCCGCCTCCCTCGGCGCGGCCCTGGAAGAACGGTTAAAGAAACAAATGGCCCAGGATGAGCCGCCGCTGTACACGGAACTGCTGTTCGACGCCAGCGGGCCAACCTATCGCCTGGTAGACCTGCCTGACGTCAACAGCAGCAACACGGCGGAGAAGCTCAGCGACAAGGTCAACGACAGTTACAATGCTATGCGTCAGACAGTCAAAGAAAAAACCGGCTGGGATTACATGGCAATCTTAGGCGATTCGTGGCGCACGATGAACCACACGCCGCGACCGGGGCAGGGACGCATCTCCTGGCACGTGTGTGGGCGCGCGGTGGACATCAACCAGGGGTATCTCGGTCAGGGGAATATAGAGTTAGCGCGTGAGGACATCGGCGGCGTGACGTACTGGCGGGTCTTCATCAAGGCGGAGAAACAAGACGGCAGTTTGGGAGAACCGCTGCGCGTGTCGCCGTGGGATTTGAATGCACGCTCGAAAGGGGGGATCGCCACTGTCTATGGCGGCGAGCTAAAAGCGGCGCCCCCCTCTGGCTACTACGTGGACTTCACCACCATCGCCGCCGATTTTGGCTGGGAGCGGCGCAATGCGCTGTCAGGCTGGCGCACCTCATACTTCGATATCGAATGGTGGCACTTCCAAAAAACCGAGGGATTGAGCTGGTACGAATGTATGACCGAACTCTACCCCGCTGCCGAGGTCACCGCCTCCTACGGCGCGCTCCCCTGGTGGACCAAACGCCCGGAGTGGGAAGTGCAGGCGATGCCGTGGTAAAGAGTTGCGAGTTAGGCGTTGCGAGTTGCGAAGCCCAACTCCTAACTCGCAACGCCTAACGCCTAACGCCTAACGCGCCCCCCCTAACGCGCTCCACCGCCGTTAACAGCTCCTGCCGGAAACGCTCTACCCCAAACCGTTCAGCGTTGGCGCAGCAGGCTGCCGGGTCCACGGCGTCGGCGTCAAAAGACAGGACGGCCCGCGCCAGCGATTCCGGCGTCGGCTCGTAAAAGAATGTTCCCGTCTGCCCGGCAATCACCGAATCCAGCGCGCCGCCCTGCCCAAAGGCAATCACCGGCCGGCCGGCCGCCTGCGCCTCCACCGGCGTGATGCCGAAGTCTTCTCGACCTGGGAAGACAAACGCTCGGCAACGCGCCATCAAATCTGGCAATTGCGCGTCCGGCACGCGCCCCAGGAACTTCACCGTCGGCCCGGCGATGGTCTCCAAGGCCTCCCGATCCCGCCCGCTCCCCGAAATGTACAACGGCAGCTTCAAGTCGTTGAACGCCCGAATCGCCAGATCGATCCGCTTGTAGGGGATCAAGCGCGAGACAATCAGGTAATACTCCCCACACTGCGTCAGGGGCCGGTAGCGCTCGATGTCCACCGGGGGGTAGATGATCTCCGAGTCGCGCCCGTAATACTCGTGGATACGCGCCTGGATTTCGCGGGAAATGGCGATAAAGTGCAACGTGGATCGCTGCGCTGCGCGATAATCCCACCGCCGCAGCGTATTCACAACAGGACGCAGCAGGAGCTTGAGCGCAGCCGGCAACTGTTCGCGGGCCGCGTAGGCGTCGAACTCCCACACGTAGCGCGTCGGCGCGAGGCAGTAACAGAGGTGCGGTATGTCGCCAGTCTGAACGCCGTGACAGAATCCGCTCTTGTTGCTCAGGACGAGGTCGTAACCCACGCGGCGTAAATCCAGTCGGGCAAACGCCAGCGCGTACAGGGGAAAATACCACTGATGTCGCCGATAAATCCCCGGCAGGCGATCCATCCATGTCGGGCGGATGTCCCATTTCTGATACCCATCGGGCATCCCCGCGCGCCAGTACATGCTGGTATAGACGGGCGAACCGGGAAACAGCCCCACCAGGCTTTCCAGCACCCGCTCCGCGCCGCCATATTGATTCAACCAATCGTGAACAAGGGCTAATTTCAAGAGATAGTATCCTGGAGAAAGGGGGGGGGGATTAGGGATTGGGGATTAGGCATCCCCAATCCCTAGTCCCCAATCCCTGCTTGTGTTGGCAATGTTGCCAGCGCCTTGCCGCTCAGCGCGCTGCGCAGCGCCTCCCGGTCGTCCCAGGGATATTCTACCGTCCCGAAGCACATGCTCTGCTCGTGGCCCTTGCCGCAGGCCAGCACCACATCGCCGGGGCGGGCCAGGCGGACGGCGTGCAGCAGCGCCGCGCCCCGGTCGGGCACGCGCCAGAAGTCCACGCCTTCGCGCCGGTCGTGCTTCAGCACACCTTGCGCCATCTCCGCGAGGATCGCGTCGAGCGACTCGGTGCGTGGGTCTTCGGCGGTCAGCACGATGCGGTCGGCCAGTTCTCCGGCGACTTCGCCCATCATCCGGCGTTTCTCGCGGTCGCGCAGCCCCGCCGACCCGAACGCCACGATCACGCGCCCGCCGGGGCCGGTCATCCCCTTGGCGGCCTGCAACGTCACGCGGAGCGCGTTGGGCGTGTGCGCGAAGTCCACGATGGCGAGGAAGTCCTGCCCGGCGTCCACGCGCTCCATCCGCCCCGGCACGCCCGGCGTCGCCGCCACGCCTGCCGCGACGTTTTCCGGCGTCGCGCCCAGCGCCAGCGCCGCCGAGGCCGCCGCCAGAATGTTACTCACGTTGTACGCGCCCACAAGGGATGAGGCAATAGCCGCGTCGCCCCACGGGCTGTGCAGGGTGAAGCGCAAGCCCTGCGGCGTGAAGGTCACGTCGCGCGCGGTCACATCGGCGGCGGGTGTCAGGCTGTAGGCGAGCGTCCGATCCGCCGGGATCGCGCGCAGATAATCGTAAGAATAAGGATCGTCGGCGTTCAGCACGGCGATTTTGGGCTGACCGGGCTTGCGCGCCGCCGTAGCGAGGCTGCGGAACAGCGTCGCCTTCGCCTCACGGTACGCCGCCAGCGAGCCGTGCGCCGTGATGTGTTCGTGCGTGATGTTGGTGATGACGGCCACGTCGAAATCGCAGCCCGCCAGCCGCTGCTGCGCCAACCCCTCGGACGTGGTTTCGAGGACGGCGCGCGTCATCCCGGCGGCTACCATCTGCGCGAGGTACTGCTGCACGTCGCCGGAGGCTGGCGTCGTCGTGTGCAGCCCCGTGTCGAGACTCACGTCGCCGATGCGGGCGTTGACGGTGCTGACCATCCCCGTCGCGTGTCCGGCGGCGCTCAGCATCGCGTGCAGCAGGTTGACCGTGGTGGTCTTGCCGTCCGTGCCCGTCACGCCGATGAGGGTCAGCTTGCGCGAGGGGAAATCGCGCAGCGCGGCGTGCAGCCAGCCCAGCGCGGCCCGGGCGTTAGCGACCTGTACGTAGGCCACGTCCGGCGGCAGCGATAGTTCTTCTGCTAACTTCTCCCCCACCACAGCAACCGCCCCCGCCTGCACCGCCGCCGGGATGAAGTGGTGGCCGTCCACACTCACGCCGGGCACCGCCACGAAGAGATCGTCCGGCTGCACCTGGCGCGAGTCGGCGGTGATGGCGCGGATGGGGGGATTGGCGGTGGGGGGGGAGAGGGGGTGCGGGATACCGGTAAGCAAATTACGAAGCTGGGTTACCAAACAGTTCCTCCTATGGAAAGCAGTGCGAGTTACCTAGCCTATATTTAGTCACTCATTTTGACGCCCGCAGCGAACAAGTAACCGGCGTCAAGTTGCTGCGCCATTTGTGGTATTAACAGGCGTATGTTTCTTCGATAGGCGTTACGCCACAGGTCTTGCAATACAGCGCGGGCTGCTTCATTGACGTGAATCTGATCATCTTCGTCAATTAGCAGCATTGCTACATCGTTGGTATGTTCGGTCACGGCAAAGAAATATCAATCGCCATCCTCGTGCTTGGATTGCAAGTATTCTTCAAGATGCTCTTCCAATTCGTATTCAAAGAGCGCCCATGCCAGTGGGCCGTTTGCAAGTAAGGCTTTGGTCAAATTTTTCTCAATAGTTTTCTGGCGCATTTTGAATCACTACCCTCAGCAGAGAATTACTTTTCTGACGGTAAGAACTGGCTTAACCATTGTTGCGTCTCCGAAGGCCACCGGAACCGCAAAGTCTGCACATGCGCATACTCCGGCTGCGCGAGTTCGCGTGGGAAGTTGCGGCGGCGTTTGGCGTGGGTTTTGATCGCAAACAGGAAGAGCGAGTCCTTGTCAAAGAACGCGCCCCTCCAGGTTTCGCGGTTGCCGCTCCACAGTTCTTCACGGGTGAGGATGCGTTTCATCGTCCGCCGGTATAGCCGCCAGAGGGTCAGCGGCAGGGGATAATCCAGCCAGATGACCGTGTCGGAGCGGCCCCAGATGATGTCGCGCGCCACGCTGTAATTGCCGCCGACCGCCCAGCGATCCCCGGCGAGCGCCTGCGTTACCTTGTCCCGAAAGCGTTCCGGCGTTTCCGGCGTCCAATGGGGTCCCCAGAACAGCGCGTCCAGCTCCACGAAGGGACACTGCAAGGCTGTGGCGAGCTGTTGCGCTAACGTTGTCTTCCCGACACCCGGCGTCCCAATGACCGTAATACGCTGCATAGACGAACACCCGCCATCATCCGCAACGGAATACGGGACACGCAATACGCTACCCCTTCTCCTGCACCTTCGCCCAGCTATCCCGCAGCGACACGGTGAGGTTGAACACTGGGCGCTCCGGCGTCGCATCCTGATCTTTGCAGAAGTAACCCTGCCGCATAAATTGGAACCGTTCGCCGACCTCCGCCGCGTGGAGCAGCGGCTCAACTTTGCACCCGGTCAGCACTTCCAGCGACTTGTGGTTGATGTTGGCCGTCCAGTCCTGGCCTGCCGGTACGTCTTCGGGATCGGGGTTGGTGAAGAGGTAGTCGTACAGGCGCACTTCGGCGTCGGTAGCGTGCGCCGCCGAGACCCAGTGGATTGTCCCCTTGACTTTGCGCCCGTCCGGCGTGGCGCCGCCGCGCGAGGCGGAATCGTAGGTGCAGTGCAGGGCGATGATGGCGCCGGCGGCATCCTTCACCACGTCCACGCAGGTGACGTAGTACGCGCCCATCAGCCGGACTTCGCGGCCCGGCGCGAGGCGGAAGTATTTGGGCGCGGGGACTTCCATAAAGTCTTCCTGTTCGATGTACAGCTCGCGGGAGAACGCGACGGTGCGTGTCCCCATCTCCGGGTTCTGCGGATGGTTTGGAACTTCAAAATATTCCACCTGCTCCGCCGGGTAGTTGTCTACGATAACTTTGAGCGGGCGCAGGACGGCAATGGCGCGGGGTGCGCGCACGTTCAAGTCGTCGCGGATGCAGGCTTCGAGCATGGCGATGTCCACCACGCTGTTGGCCTTCGCCACGCCGATGCGGGCGCAGAAGTCGGCGATGATTTCCGATGTGTAGCCGCGCCGCCGCAGCCCGGCGATGGTCGGCATCCGGGGATCGTCCCAACCGCGCACGACGCCCTCGTTGACCAGTTGGAGCAGTTTGCGCTTGCTCATCATCGTGTAAGTCATCTCCAGGCGCGCAAATTCGAGCTGCTGCGGATGATAAATGCCCAGTTGATCCAGGAACCAGTCGTAGAGCGGGCGATGATCCTGATATTCCAGCGAGCACAGCGAGTGGGTGACGCCCTCAATCGAGTCTTCCAGCCCGTGCGCCCAGTCGTACATCGGGTAGATGCACCAGGCGTCGCCGGTCTGGTGATGCTCCGCGTGCAGGATGCGGTACATCACTGGGTCGCGCATGTTCATATTCGGCGAGGCCATGTCAATCTTGGCGCGCAGCACCTTCGCGCCGTCGGGGAATTCGCCGGCGCGCATCCGGCGAAACAAATCGAGGTTTTCTTCCACCGAGCGATTGCGGTAGGGACTGTCTTTGCCCGGCTCGGTGAGCGTGCCGCGATGGACGCGGATTTCTTCCGCGCTCAGGTCGTCCACGTAGGCCGCGCCTTTCTTGATCAAATCTTCGGCCCAGTCGTACATTTGCTGGAAATAGCTCGAAGCGTAATAAATGGTGTCGCCAAAGTCGTGGCCGAGCCAGCGGATGTCGTGGATGATGCCCTCGACATATTCCGTCTCCTCTTTGACCGGGTTGGTATCGTCGAAGCGCAGGTTGCACCGGCCGCCGTAGTCCTTCGCCACGCCGAAGTCAATCGCCATCGCCTTGGCGTGCCCGATGTGCAGGTAGCCGTTCGGCTCCGGCGGGAAGCGCGTCTGCACGCGCCCGCCAAAACGCCCGGTGCGCAAATCTTCTTCCACTGCCGCGCGGATAAAATCCAACGAAGGCCGCTCTTCATTCTTGGTGTCGGTGTCGTTCATGGTGTCCTCTCCTCGATAGTAGCCACAGAGGACACAGAGGACACAGAGAAAAAAGGGAAATCTCTGCGTACTTTGCGCACTCTGCGGTGAAAATTTTCGTTTCTTACTTCCTCAAAATGCCTTTATACTCGCCGCGCAGTTCATTCAAGCTGACGCGGGCCACTTGCTTTGCCATGTCTAATGACTCGTGGATGTAGCGCCCAGATTCGTTCTGGCCGCCTTTCGTGTCGCTGAGGTCGCGGTTGCGCCAGTCCACGGTCACTTCTTTAATTTTGTAGCCGGCCTTTTCCCACAAGTGCAGCAGTTCCACATCGTAGGCGGTCACCTTCCAACCGGTGGGTTTGGCGACTTGCTTGAAGAACTCCAGGAAGGGAAACGCTTTAAGCGCGGCCTCGCGGCGGCAGGATTTGAAGCCGCACTGCGTGTCGCTGATGCTGCGTAGCAAGAAAATCTGGCGCATCAGGCGGAAGGCGATGCTGCCGAGCTTCCGCAAAATCGAGAACCCCTCGCGCGTCATCCCCCGCGAGCCGATGACCACGTCGTAGCACTGGTCGTACCAGGGGAGCAGTTTGTCCAGCTCACCCAGCGGCGTGGATTGATCCATATCGGTAAACAGCACAATCTCGCCGCGCGCGCGCTGGATGCCCTCCCAGACGGCGGCGGGCTTGCCTCCATGCGGAATGTCGTACAGCGTGAAGCCGGGCTTGCCGGCGACGAAATCCGCAACGAGCTGGCGACTGTTGTCAGTCGAAGCGTCGTTGACTACAATCACTTCCCAGGTGAAGGTCTGCGCCTGCACATATTGCAGCACTTCGTTTAATACACCGTGTTCCAGGTTCTTTTGTTCGTTATAACAAGGAATAATGATGGAAATAAATGGCGTCTCAAGCGTCATAATGGTTTATCCTTAATCGTTCTGCGATTTGTGACCGGAAAAATGAGGAAATCCGTTCTTAGAGGCAAGTATAGCACGCTTGAGGGTTTCAACAAACAAGAAAAAGACGATGGAAAAACAAAACCCGCCCCCAGGGGCGGGGGCGGGTTAAACTGCACGTATTACTTTATCGGCGGCTCGGACGCAACCGGCGCCTTCGGCTTCCGCCGTTTGAAAATCAGCCCCAGCGCCTTGATGAGGCCGAACAACACCAGCCCGATGAAGGCGAAGACGGGCGCGACCCAGATCACAATCCAGATCAGCGCATCCACCAGGAATTGGAAGGTGTTGATGAGCGCCTCAAACGCGCGCTTTAGCGTGCCGGCGGGCCGCCACCCCGCGATCTCGATCGGGCGCGACATCTCGTCGGGCGTCAGCGTTACGGTGATGGTCGCCATTGCGGCCATACGTTCCAGGTATTGCATCCGGCCCTTCGTCTGCTCGATCTCCTGTTGCGTCGCGCTCAACTGCTCGTAGACGGCCAGCACGGCCTCGGTGTCCTCGGCCTGCTCCATCAGCTCTTCGAGGCGCGCGGCCTTTGCTTCCAGCGCCTTCAGTCGGGATTCTAGGTCCACGTACTCCTGCGTCACGTCCTGGCTGCCGATATTTTCACGGCTGATTTCCAGCGCCATCGCGCGAAGCGCCGCCATTGCGTCGTTGAACTTCTCCGCAGGGACGCGCACCGTCAGAGTGATGCGCGTCAGGCCCCCCTCGTAGGCGTAGCTGCTGGCGTTGCTGATGTAGCCGCCCCATTCGCTCGCCAGCGTCGTGATCTTCTCCTGCGAGGCGACGGTGTCTTCCACCACCAGCGCGATCTCGCCATTGTAGATGATCATTCGAGTGACGGTTTCGCCTACGGACGGACTTGGCTCCTGCGCCGCCGGCGCGCCGCCGCTGACCGTCGAAATGTCCGATTTGGCCTCGTCGGCGGCCCATTCCGAATCATTTACCGGCCTATCCCTGGCCGGCTCCATCGTCGGAACCGCCTTACTGGCGCTACACCCCATCAACAACCCTGCCAACACCAAAAAACATACAACCATTCTTGCTTTCATTGCACACCTCTTTTTGTCGGATATGAAGTTGAGACGTGGTGAACTTCTTCAAAGTTCCACAGGAATTTATGCCAACGCTGGTGCTGTTCCGTGGAAAAGCCCTAGAGCGGCAGCCTTGTTTAGAACACGGTTGGCGGATTCCCATTGTTGCTGTACTTGCGTCAATTTGTACTGAGCCAACTCAATTTGCTGCTCAGGGGTATAGACGTAGGCCAAGATAAAATACCCCGAATCTACCAGAACATCTACTGTTTGCTCCGCAATCCGATGTTGTAATTCCAGGCACTCATCCTCGCTCCAGGTTAAAGGCGGATAGACATCCAGGTTGGCATGTTCATCCTCGTAGATGACGTTAGCTTGCTCTACTTGGACCTCTGGCGCGAGTTCATAGATAAATTCTATCAAAGTTTGGACCTGGTTTTCCAATACGGTATTCATTTCTTCACCTTTGGTTCTACTTGATTTAGAAATTCGCGCGCCCAACGCAGGGTCTGGTTCGCCAGCCGTTCAGAGATGCTGGCCGGTTTGTAATCGGCAATATTGCGCAAGTTCAAGCCGTCTTTCAGCATTGTGCTTAGAGGCGACGTGTACAGTTTGCGCCGACGGGTCAATTCCAGTGTAAAAGCAGCCTGCAATCCAGCATGGCTCCATTGCTCGCTGGTGGGCTGAATCCCGGCGGCATGCAACGCGGCAATAGCAGCCTGAAACATCGAATAATAGGCGCGATTGGCCGTAGCATTGTAAAGTTTCTGGGCGTAACACAGTTCCGCAGCTTGTAAGGATTGGGGCTTTGTTTAACAAGGCTCTGCTCCTCTCGGTAAAATGTTGAGTGACTCGCTCTCACTCAGCATAGCACGACCCACCGACAACGCAACCCCATAAAAAAAGCCTCCGGCTCAACATCCCCGGAGGCTTTTCATCCAAAATCTAAAATCGCAAATCCCAAATCCCCTACCTGCCCATCGCCAGCCGGTCAATCAACCGCACCGGCAGATCGCGGGCGCGCATCCGCTCCTGGGTGATTTCGACCGCGTAGGGGACGCGGCGCGGCATCCACGTCCACGTCTCGGTGTCCAGAATAGCGTAGCTGGCCTGCGGATTCCCGTCGCGGGGCTGCCCCACGCTGCCGGGGTTGATGATCATCCGCCGCCCCTCCAGCGACAACGGCGACTCCAGGTCGGGCAAGAAGATGCGCGACTGCTCCACTTCCGCTTCCCATTCAAACATCATCGGCAAATGCGTGTGGCCCACCAGGCACAGCTCAAAGTCATACTTCATAAAATTCTCTTTGGCCGAGCGCATATCCACCAGATATTCCCAAATTGGCTCGCGCGGACTGCCATGCGCCAGGAGTACTTTCTCCCCAACCCGCAGCGTCTTGGGCAGTTCTGTGAGGAAAGTGGTGTTGTCCGGCGTCAATTCCTGTCGGGTCCAGTAGAGCGCCTGGCGCGCGTCGTTGTTGAAAATGTACAGGTCCGCCCGGCCAATGGCCCCCCAGTCGTGATTGCCGGCGATGGCAACGTACTCGAATTCCCGGATACGCTCGATACACTCGTTGGGGTTTGGCCCGTAGCCCACGATGTCCCCCAGGCACATGATTGCGTCAAACGGTTGTGCGTGCGCCAAAACAGCCTGCAAAGCCGGAAAATTGCCGTGGATGTCGGAAATGACTACATATCGCATAACGTTACCACCCCTTAGTGAAATACTTTTTTCATCATAAATCATATTGTCATAAAATCAAACGCGCAGGCTTACATCGCCCACCGCGAAGGACTGCACGCGGCCATCGGGCAAGCGCACGAGCAGCGCGCCAGTCGCGTCCACATCTTCCGCCACGCCCGCCACTGCCTGGGTGGGGGTGTGGACCGTGACAGGCTGTCCCAGCCACGCCAGCCGCGCGCGCCAGGCCGGCCACAGGTCAACGCCCTGACGGAGCTGCGCGCGCCCCGCCTCCACCCGCGCCAGGAACGCATCCAGCAGCGCGACGCGGCTGACGACGCGCCCGGTTTCTGCTAGGAGGCTGGTCGCATGAGGGGCCAACGCGGGCAAATCGGCCGGCGGCACGGCCACATTCAGCCCGATCCCCACCACCAGGAAGGCCGGCGCGCCGTTTTCCAGCCCGATTTCGCTGAGCGTCCCGGCCAATTTGCGCCACGTCCCCGGCTCCGCCACGATCAAGTCGTTCGGCCACTTGAGGGCCGCCGCCAGCCCCCCGACCGTCTCCACCACCTCGGCCAGCGCCAGCCCGCAGAGCATCGTGACCCGCGCCGCAGCATAGGCAAACGGCTCCGGGGGGCGAAACAACAGCGACATCAAGAGGCCGACTCCCGCGGGCGACTCCCACCGGCGCGCCAGTCGCCCGCGCCCCGCCGTCTGTTCGTCGGCCAGCACGAGCAAGCCCTCCGCCGCGCCCTGCTGCCCGGCGGCCAGCGCCGCGTCATTGGTGGAGCCAATCTGCGGCCAATACTGCACCGTCCAGTCGGTGCGCCGATAGGTCGCCAACTCGGTCATTGTTGCAGCTCCGGCGCGAAATTTGTCACCCACTGCAACGCGCTGACCGCGTTCCCGTTCACCCATAGTTCCCAATGCAGGTGCGGGCCGGTAGACATCCCCGTATTGCCCAACGCGCCGATCCGGTCGCCCGGCGCGACCTGCTGCCCCACCGTCACGTCAATCCGCGAGAGGTGCCAGTAGCCGGAGACGACGCCCCAACCGTGGTCAATGAGAATGGCGTTGCCCCGCACCACCAGCGGCTCGGCCAGAACGACGACGCCGGAGGCCGGCGCGAGAACCGGCGCGCCAGTTTCGCCCTGGAAGTCGGTCCCGTCGTGGTAACTGGTGAAGCCTGCGCCGTAGGAACGCCGCGAGCCGAAGTACGACGTGACCGACGCCTCAATGGGCCGGCGGAAGGGGTATTCCCATAGCCGCTCCGGCGTGCGCAACGTCCGTAACTGAGCGATTTTGACGCGCTCGTTTTGGCTCAACTGTGGATCGAGGAGCGATTGGCGGCTCGGCGGCAGATCGATCCGCTCGTAGTCGTAACGACCACGCGTGACCTGGAGCGGCACCGGGAGAACGACCGGGCCAGCGTCAGTCTGAAGTTGTAGGGTGACGGTGTGGCGGCCTGGCGTCGCCAATGGCGGGATGGCGACCAGCGCGGTCCAGGAGGCGGCGTCCCGCGCATAACACGGCGCCACGCCCTCCAGATAAATGACCTCACACGAGGAGGTGACCGCCGTGGTCAGCGCCAGAATGACCGTGTTGCCGCGCGCCACCGGCTGCGGGGACACATTGAGGGCGGTCACAGGGTAAGGCAGCGCCGGCGTCGCCGGGGCATCCGTTGGCAAAGTCAGGAGGTCTCCGGCGTATGCCGGACGCGGATTCAAATCCAGCACGCGCCAATAGGGCAGGCCCTGCCGCAGCGCCGTGAGCAGGCGCGGCTCGGGAGAGACGGCTAACGTCACCTGCGCCGGCGCCAGGGGGGGCAAATACAGGGATTGC
>Ga0116144_10001040_pt1 | contig 34976 bp, 17 predicted proteins | sample AD_UKC035_MetaG_FD_89746 | JGI IMG/M metagenome (GOLD analysis project Ga0116144, IMG submission 89746) | Active sludge microbial communities of municipal wastewater-treating anaerobic digesters from USA - AD_UKC035_MetaG | ecosystem: Engineered > Bioreactor > Anaerobic > Digestate | place: USA...
AGTTGTACTCCATTTATAGGTATACGGTGATACTCCCCCGGAAACACTCAAGTCAATTGCACCATTAGAACCTCCATTGCAACTTACGGCAGTGATTACAGCAGACGAACTCAAAACGGGCGGTTCACTCACAGACAGTTGACAAATGGCTTCACATCCATTGTCGTCTGTAACGGTAACGGTATAAGTTCCTGCCGGTATATTTGCATTTGAAGCAGTTGTTACACCATTGGACCATAGATAGAGATAAGGCGAAGTGCCTCCACTGACATTTACACTCACTGATCCATCAGAACCTCCGTTGCAGTCAACATTTCGCAACAAGGCACAAGAAGCAATCAATTCAGAAGGAGTGGTAATGGTATAGGCAGCAGAAATTATACAGGCATTGGCATCGGTAACGCTAACCGTATAGGTGCCTTGCGCTAATTGAGAAAGATCTTCGACAGTAAATCCATTGCTCCATAAATATGAATAAGGTGCAACACCGCCACCTGGTGTGATGTCAATTATGCCAAGGGTGTCGCCAAAGCAAGTATTCGGAATCACCGAAGCATTTAGAAACAATGCGGTTGGTTCTGTTAAAGTTACGGAACAACTGGCGGTGCAATTGTTTGCATCCGTAACGGTTACCATATAGGTTCCTGCGGTTAAGGAAGAAATACTAGAAGTAGTTGCGGCATTGTTCCATTGATACATATAGGGAGCTGTACCACCTGAAATGGCTGCACTAATTTCTCCGGTATTATCTCCCGCACAATCAATGGTAGAAACGATACTACAAGAAACTGATAATGCTTGAGGTTCGGTAATGGTAGCCTGACAAGAGGCTACACAACCATTTGCATCGGTAACCGTAACGGTATATACACCGGCTGTTAGATTCAATGCAACAAATGAACTGTTTCCATTGCTCCATAAGTATGAATAAGGCGCAACCCCTCCACCTACTGACACGCTTGCTATTCCATTGTTGCCTCCATTGCAGGACACATTACTCAATACCGTACAAGTCAGCGACAGAGTTCCGGTTTCAGTTATGGTTACGTCACAAGTTGCAGTACATCCATTGTTATCGGTAACGGTAACGGTGTACGTACTCGGAGCTAAAGAACTTGCAACTGCACTTGTAGCGCCATTGCTCCACAGATAGGTATAAGGAGCTGTTCCTCCGCTTGCCACAACAGAGGCCTGTCCATCGCTTAGTCCACAAGTAGCAGCACTATCCATTGTACAGGAAGCACTAAGTGTAGTTGCTTCATTAACAACAGACACAAGAGATGCCGTACAGCCATTATTGTCCGTAACGGAAACCGTATATGATCCTGCGCTTACATTGTTAATATCTTCTGTTGTTGCACCATTGTTCCATGCATATACAAAAGGTGATGATCCGCTGGCTGTTAGATTTACAGCTCCATCGTTTCCACCGTTACATGAAGCATTGCTCACCGAACTGGATAAAGATGGTCCATTTTGTATCGTAACGGAAATACTGTTCGAGGTTGTAGAACAATAAGGCACATCTATAGAATCGGTGACTACACAAGTATAGGCTCCTGCAGCAGATGCATTGTACGAAACCGAAGTTGCACCACTGATATTGCTTCCATTTAGTTTCCATTGGTATGCCGGCTGAACAGCATTGCTTGATGCGGTTAACTGCACGGTTGAACCATTACAGATATTGGTTGAACCGCTAGCAGAAATACTGGATGTAGGTGGTGCAAATACCTCTACAGAATCTTCATCTGAAATACCGGATTGTGACGAGAATGAACACGAAACAATAGCTCGATAATACGTTTTAAGCGTTAAGGCAGGTGTATTGTAAATGGGTGAAGTTGCTCCTCCAATATTGCTATATCCTGTTAAAGGAGAAGTAGTAGATTTTTGCCATTGAATGTTTATTCCAGGTTCTTGTGAATATCCTGTAAGGGTAATGGTAGATGTTGATCCATTACAAATTGAAGCCGGATTACTAACTGCAGCTCCGGCAAAAACACCAAAGCAAGTGAGAAACTCATCGGCTCCAATATCTGGTGGTGTTAAACGTGATTCACAATCAATATCTGTTGTTACCCATGTGATCCCTGAATAGTTACCCGTTCCGTTCAACAAAGGTTGAGACGAATGTAGGTCAGTATTGATGTTGGTAAAGCTTGGATTTGCAGTGATGGAATTTGGATCATGACTAGCACTCACTAATTTCCAATCGGCAGATAAATCTTGATAATCCACTGCTCCACCCAGACCCACATAGCCATTGGCAATATTTGAAATAAATAGATCATTGTAATTTGAAATGGAACCTACTGGCCCAATGCTGGATGTGGAAGGCGTTACCCAGCAATAATGTTTGGCTGAACCAACTTGTCCGCCACTTTGATTAGAAAAAATATTATCTCGTACTTTAATAATAGGTCCGCTTACGGTTCCAATTTCGAAACAAGTGTTTGAACAATTCAAATTGCTTGGGGCAATACTAACAGAGTTAAAATCAACCTGAACCAATGAAGCATTTCCTCCTCCAGATTCTTGAATTAAAATTCCAATGATTGACCTGGTAGAGGTTGTAGAACCTGAACTCTGAATGGAACTCACCCAGTTGTTGTAAATCCTAAGTTCGCTCGATACATTTCCGGTATTACTGGCTTTAATTCCTGAAGCGTAACCCAAACCTGTTCCGGTTCGGGAAATATTGGATATTTTGTTTCGATACACTTCTACTAACCCATTGCTAAGCGTTGAAGAACCATTGTTGTTGATATATATTCCATCGCTGAGTGATGTGGATCCGGTAGAAGTAACGTTGCGCACGATGTTGTTGAATACCTTTACATTCGACTGATTGATGGCTCTGATTCCAAAAGCATCAGCAGATCCATTGCCGATGTCATTTGCACTTGTTCCACCAATAGTATTAAACGCACTACAGGTATCCACTCCAATTTCACAAGCATCATCAAAGAAAGAAGCCGAACCGTTTAGGCTCACACCACTATATACGTCTTCAACAGCAAGGTTGTAATACTTGTTATTGCTATTAGCCCCTGCTTGTGAAGAAGCAACACTGGCATTGATTTGTCGAATGGCTATGGATGAAATATTAGCCCGAGCAAGATTTACTCCAATATTTTTAAAAACGTTGTTGTTCGCTCCATCGGTTGAAGAAGCATTGACTACCAACAACCCATGTTCAACTAATGAAGATGTTGAATTGAGTTGTAAATTCTGAAGTATAATATAGTCCGATCCTAAAACAGCTACAATAGGTTCGGTAGTAATTCCAGAAATGGCATTTGAATTATCTTTATTTCCAATGGTACCATTAGAGGATCCTGCATAATTCAAAGTTGACTTAGAAGCGATACCTGAAACGGTTAGCACAGAACCGGATGCTGTTCCAGTGATTGGTCCAATGATGAGCGGGAAAATGTTACTTCCGTTTGCAGAAAGAGAATCATAAACTGCATCGGTTAAGCTAAATGTCACATTTCCACCCACACCTCTATGATTGGCATCGGCAATTGCCTCTGTTAACGAGTTGTATGTTTTACCTACACCCACCTCATACACTCCACTACTTATAGCTGAAGGGACTCCCGGAGTATATCGTAAATGATAGGAAGGAAATTTTCCTGAAGTGAGCATGGTAGAATTCACCATTGAAGATCCAACGATACCATCTATATAATTTCCATTTCCTCCACTGGCATTTTCAATACCAATGCTAGCGGATTCTGCAGCATTAAATGCGCTTCCATTTTTTGATCCATATCTAAATTCTATCACACCACTTGTTTCAAACAAAGCAACTTGAAAGTTAAGTTGTCGTGGTTGCCCTCCACTGGTGTTTTGGTAAGATGCCCAATCGGTATATTGAATGATCCATTCACGATTGGGAGAAGTTCCATTCACTTGATGCAACACTTTTCCACTGGCTGAACCAAAAGTCCAACCGGAAGGTCCTCTATGCAGGTTGTCAAACCAAGGTGCCAAAACTGAATTGGGTGCAGCGCTCAAAAATAAATTAACATTATTCGCTTCTGATAATTTTGAAGCATTGCTACTGTCGTTCGAAAAATATAAATATCCATTGGTGCTTACTCCTAAATAAGAAGTAGTCGCATTATAAACCGTTCCATTAAAATCAAAATTAAATGGCAATGGCAAATATGCCACACCATCATCGTTGTTTGCAAAACCAATGGTATTGGTAAATTGATTACTGTTTCCTAATGCAGGAGGAATAGGAGTAGTTATTTCATTTGCAGATGGCAATGATATTGCATTGTAAGCACTGTTAAAAGTTGTTCGGGTAAGATTAACTTGTGCGTTAGAGATTTTAGGCAACACCAAGCTAGTGAGTAAGAAAACAAAAATACTTCTTGTAAAAAGTTTCATTCTAAAAATTACTTTTTAATCGATTAAAAAAATGGCTAAATAAATTTACACCGAAAGGAGAAATATATATTCTAAGGAAGAGGTCCCGATGTATATGGGGAAATTTACAAAAATCAAGCCTATTTTGCCAATATTTTTATGGCGAACCACATGAAAATCCTTAAAAGACTTATAAAAATGGCCAAATACTTTAAATATTTATGGTGAACTTAAAGAGGTACGATTGATAAAGGAAGTATCTGTGAGGCATTTTAAAAAAGAAACTAAGTCAGCCTTTTCCGAAACCGTAAGTTGCAGACCATTTTCTTTTCCGGGCTTTGTCATGATCGGATCTAATGTAGGCGAAGATTTCACTCCATGATCATAATGATCAATAACTTCTTCTAAAGTTGCAAATCGTCCATCGTGCATATACGGTGCAGTTAACTCTACATTTCGTAATGTGGGCACTTTAAATTTCCCTAAATCAAAACTATTACCGGTTATGATGTACCTTCCTGAATTAGAGTTATTATAAATGCTGTCTAATCCAATGTTGCGATAATCATTTGTAGTAAACAGAGGAATACTATGGCAATGAAAACAATCGCCTTTCTCTGAATTAAAAATGTTAAATCCATTCATTTCCGATGGCGATAATACCAATTCATGTCGTAAAAACTTATCAAACTTAGAATCACTGCTCACCATGGTTGTTATAAATTGAGCCAAAGCAAATTCAATTCTTTTTAAACTTATTGTTGATGATCCGAAAGCTTTTGCAAACATTGGAGGATAGTCAGGATTAGATTTGATCTTATTGACATCTGTTACAAAAAAATCCTCTACTTCAAATTTCATAATGTCCTCCATGCTCCCTTCCACTTTTCCATTCCATAAAAACTTATCATTCCATGCCAAGTTAATATGCGGTTGTGAATTTACTGATGACAGAGTAAATGCTTGTGTTTGTAAATGGCAGCCTGCACATGAACGACCATCTAAAGACAATAAGGTGTCGTAGTATAATTTCCGTCCTAAAGCAATGCCTTCTACTGTTAATTTATTGTCTGAACTTAAATTTAATATCGGGAAAAGCGCAGGAGTTTGTAAGGTATATGGAGTAGCTTGAAACACATAAGGATCACCAGCATCCGAATCTGATTTTTTGCAAGACCATATCAAACAAACTATAATAATCAGTAATACTATCCTATTCATACTAATTGGTTTTTATGGTAAACACATCAGTTCCATTATGAGAAATATTGGTCATGGCGGTTGAATCTCCCATCGTATAATTTGGATCGACATTCAGATTATATGAGTAAGGATTCTTAAACCATTCGCTCAAATTCATATCCAACTTTAGGATTGTGTTTCCGTTGGAGAAATTAAAGTTCTGATGTATTGTGCATTGTACCAAAGTATAGTTATTGCCAAGATGTATGGCATACCCATAAGTGTTACCCATTTCAACAAAATGACCTTCTAATTTCATAAAATGATAACCTCCTCCCATTCCCACAGGCCAGGCCATATTTATATTGTAGGTAGTCGGAGGAAGAAATCCGGTTTGATTTTTAGAACTGTCTAACCCAACATAAAACGTAATGCTTGTGTACTCACCATCAGGAATTGTTCCAAGGTCGATTGAATTCAATTCGTTCTTTCGAGCATCAACATAAAATTCTTTATTGATGATAATCTGTTCACCATTAGATCGTGTTAGTACAATATCAGAAACATAATACTCTAAATGAGAAACCCCTAACAAGTTGCCGGAAAGATTGTAATACAACATGCTATCGAATGTCAAAGCAACTCCGTCAAAACTGTATGAGACTATTATTTTTTTTGCCGATTCGCTTGCTATCGCTTCATTATCCTGGTGCTTTTTACAAGAACAATTGATTGTAGCAATTGCGAAAAACAAAATGACATATGGAATAATCTTCATTGGAAATAGCTTTATACTTCCATCAAGTATACCATATAACATTTTAAAAGTTAATGATTTTCATCAGCCGGAAAGTAAGAACAGACGAATAGAAATATTTTAAGCTTATGGGTGATGAACATCATAAAAAAAGCCACTCATGAAACCCACATGAGTGACTTTTAAGAGCAAAACCTGTAAAAAAACTATTGCTTAATAAATAAGAACTGACCTATTTCTCCAGAACCTATTAGTCGTATTACATAGGTTCCATTGCTTAAAGGTAGAAGCGCTTTGCTTACCTTGTTATATCCTTCTACCGCACCAATTGTTTCTGTTGAAATTTGTTGACCCACAACATTTAGAATTTGCAATTCAAATTTTTGTTGCACAGCACTAATGAATTCAATTGAAATCTGCTCTGAAGCTGGATTTGGAAATGCATTCAACTCAAACCTATTGATATCACTATAATACGCTAAACGTGGCGGAGAGTAATTTGCTGGACAAATAAGATAATTGTTTTTCTGAATGCCTTCTTCGTAACTGACATTGATCAATGTAATTGCTGTATTAATATCTGCAAAGCAATTTTGATTGCAGGCATTTCCACAGCCTAAGTGATAATGTGCATGATTATATACTTGTTCTACTGTCCAACCTGCAAATTGTCCATAAGTAACTTTTAAGTTCTTAAACAATTCTGTTGACAATGGCGCAAATCCCGCATCAATGCTATCAAAAACCATATTGAGTTTTAAGGCTGCGAGCTGTCCGGCCAATGTATTACCATAAGTATAAATCGTAGGATCAACCAAAGTTCCAGGATCAAGTTGTCTTGGCGTTCCACTTGAAGCCACAAAATTTCTTACTACTGAAGCGCTACTTAAAGTTAGGAATCGATTACAATCTCCTAAGATAATCCCATTTGGGAAAGCAGTTGCAAAATTATTGTCCAGATAGGTACCTGCATTTGAACCATTTGGAACATCATCCCATTGTTCAATGGCATAGGTAAAAAATGTGGAGCATACCGGTTCGCTTACAATAGCAGTTGAAGTTGTGATACATAAGTTATAATCTGTAACCGTGAGGGTATAGGTTCCGGCAGGTAGGTTTTGAAGACTTGCCATTGTTGAACCATTACTCCATAAATAACTGTAAGGAGTTGTTCCTCCACTTACTAATGAAGTTATACTTCCATCGCTATTACCGGATATGCTAACATCAACCGCTGTAAGTGATGCCATTAAAAGATCGGGTTGAGTGATTTGTATACTGGCTTCTGCAGTACACCCTATAGCATCGGTTACGGTAGCTGTGTAAACTCCTGCACTTAAGCCGCTGATGAATTGTGTAGTCTGACCACTGCTCCATACGTAACTATATGGCGCATTGCCTCCAGAAGCATTTACTTCAACTTCTCCATTGCTTAAGCCATGACAGCTTACATTTTTGATTTTACTAAAGGAAAGATTAAACGAACCAAATTCAATTAAAGTAGCAGAACATAAAGTTGAACAGCCATTTGCATCCGTTACTGTAACGGTATATAATCCTTGACCCAATCCGGTTGCAGTAGCGTTAGTTTGACCATTGCTCCACAAATACAGATACGGTGCAGATCCACCAACAACACTAACCGTAGCCGATCCATTGTTCTGACCACAGGTTGGGTCATATTTGTTGGTACTACAAATGAGTTGAGTGGGTTCATTGATTACGATAGAACAAGTGCTAATGCATCCATTCACATCTGTAACGGTTATGGAATATAGACCTGCCGACAATCCGGTAGCGGAAGAATTGGTCTGACCATTACTCCATAAGAAGGTATAGGGTGCCGTGCCAGCTGCTACACAAACCTGAGCTGAACCATCGCTTCCACCATAACATGTTACATGCTGTGTAACACAAATTGTGCAAGCCATAGAATTTGTAGGAACTAACGTTTCCGTACAAACAGTTGTACAGCCTTTAGTGTCGGTAATGGTAACCGTATAGGTACCCGAGGGCAATCCGCTGATGCCAGGTAAATAACTTCCCGTGCTCCATTGATATAAATATCCCGGACTTCCTCCGCTTACATTTACTGTTAAACTTCCATCTGAAGCATTACAAGTAGGATCTGTTTTAGTAATTGAACAATATAATGCTGAAGGTTGTCCTAGATTAAATGTTTTCTCTTTAAAACAACCCAGCGAATCGGTAACGGTAACTGTATAGGTTCCTGCTACTAAGTTGTATACATGTTGTGTTGTTTGTCCATCAGACCACAAATAAGTGAATGGAGGGATTCCACCACTTGATATGTGTGCGCAAGCATATCCATCATTTCCTCCATTACAAGAAACATTTGTTTTCAAAATGTTCACAATCATGTTTGGAGGATTGGTTATAAATCCGGTACAAACCTTTGTGCAACCTTTCTTATCGGTCACGGTTACGGTATGCAAACCATACGAAAGCCCAACCGCAGTTTGTGTTGTCTGTCCATCATCCCATGCATAGGTATAGGGAGGCGTACCTCCTATAGGCTGAGCGGTTATATATCCATCATTACCTCCATAACAAGTCGGTATGGTAACGATTGGAGTAACATATAATGCAGGACGATTGGGTAAATTAGGTTGTTTAACTTTAGTGCATCCATTTGCATCTGTTATGGTTACGGTATATTGTGCCGAAACCAATCCAATAGCTATAGCTGTAGTTTGTCCATCACTCCATAAGAATGTATAAGGTGGAGTTCCTCCACTTGGAATGGCCTGAATAGAACCATTGGATTCGCCATAACATTTAGGACGCGTTTTTATAAAACTTGCATTCAGTTTTATCGGTTGATTTACAAATGCGGATTTAGTTGCACTGCAACTGTTGGCATCGGTAACTGTAACGGTATACCATCCTTTTTCCAGTCCAACAGCGGTTTGGGTAGTTTGTCCATTGCTCCACATGAAAGAATATGGGAGAGTCCCTCCACTAACATTTGCTGTTATTTGCCCATCGCTGCCTTTGTAACAGGTATTATGTGTAACTGTAGTAGTAATAATTATAGGTGCAGCACCTGCAACATATACATCACAAATTGCAATGCAGCCTAAACTATCAGTCACCGTTACTGTATAGTTTCCTGGAGTTAGCATGCCAATCGACATTGTAGTAGCACCATTGCTCCATAAAAATGTATAGGGAGGTGTGCCTTGCGAAACATTTACGCTAGCCGATCCTGTGCCCAGCCCACATAAATCATCAACTTTTTGTGTCGAGCACAAAAGTTGCATAGGTTGATTAATGGTAACTGAACAAGATGAAGTACATCCTTTAGCATCCGTAATAACAACTGTATAGGATTGCGAGAACAAGCCAAGAGCTGTTTGCGTTGTTTGAACCGGATTTGTATTCCACAAATATGTGTAAGGTGGGGTGCCTCCACTTGCATAAGCAGTAGCTTCTGCTCCACCAGCTCCATAGCAATTAATTTCCTTATCTACTGTTATAGAACAAGTAAGTTGACTGGGTTCAGTTAACGTAACCGTACAAGATGTTGTACATCCTTGTGCATCATGCACAATTACAATATAAGTTCCCGCCACTAATCCGGTTGCCGTTTGTGTAAATTGTGGTGGAATGCTGTTCCAGGAATAACTGTAAGGGGCTACACCACCTGTGGCGGTTACCGTTGCACTTCCTGTAGCTTGACCAAAACATAAAACATCAACAGAAGTGATTGAACAACTCATCTCCGTTCCTTGACTAACAATGGTTGAGCAAGAGGTAGAACAACCATTAGCATCCGTAACGGTTACCGTATAGGTTCCGGCCACTAAATCCGTTGCTGTAGAATTGGTTTGTCCGTTGCTCCACAAATATTGATAGGGTGGAAGTCCTCCAAGTACAACTACACTTGCATTTCCATCATTTCCCCCATAACAAAGCACATTGTTTGAATTGATATAACAAGATAATGTTGAAGGCTCGGTGATGGTAACAGAGCATGATGTTGTACAATTATTGGCATCGGTTACAAACACAACATAAGTGCCAGCACTTAGTCCAACTGCGGTTGCAGTAGTTTGTGTAACAACAGTATTCCAAGCATAAGTGTAAGGTGCCGTACCTCCTGTTGGTATAACGGTTGCGGTTCCGTCAGCTGCTCCACTGCAAGTAACATTGGTACCACTTGCTAAACAAGTTAGCGGATCCGGCTGAGTTAAGGTATAGGAACAACTGCTGGTGCATCCATTAGCATCGGTTATTATAACGGTATAGGTTCCTGCTCCTAGTCCACTTGCTGTAATTCCGGTTTGCGCAGGGTTGCTATTCCAAAAATAGGAATAAGGAGCCGTACCACCAGTTACATTTGCATGCAACGCACCGGTCATATCACCATAACATCTTATGGTATCGCAACATGCTTGAATCGAACAGGACAGCGATTGCGGGCTTCCTATGATCGCTTGACAAATACTGGAACATCCATTTGCATCAGTAACGGTCACTGTATAAGTCCCTGCTGATGCATTTATAATGCTTGCATTAGTCGATCCGTTGGACCAGATATATGAATAGGGTAATATTCCTCCACTTGCCGCTACTACTGCAACGCCATCCTGCTCTCCGTTACAACTGACAGAAGAAGTATTGGTGGAACACATTAACTGACCGGGTTGATTTAAAACTATAACGGCATTGGTAACACAGTTAAGAGAATCCGTTACCGTAACTTGGAACAAACCTGCCATTATATTACTGATATCTTCAGTTGTTGCACCATTGCTCCATACAAAAGAATACGGTTGAGTACCACCCGTAACAATCAAATCAATTGATCCATTGGAAGCACCATAACACGTTGGTGGCGTAGCGATATAAAGAGCTAATAATGCTGAAGGTTGTCCAATGGTAACTGATGAAGTTTTTGTACATCCAATTGCATCTGTTATTGTTACCGTATAAGTACCGGCACTTAAGCCAATAACGGTTTGTGTTGTTTTAACGGGAACAGTATTCCAACTATAATTAAATGGTGCTGTTCCACCACCTACTGTTACGCTGGCTGTGCCGCTGCTTCCACCAAAGCATTTGACATTTGTTTTGTTTATCGTACATGAGATTGCCGGGTTCTCGGCAATGGTTACTCCTGCAACTTTTACACATCCTTTTGAATCAATGATGGTAACGGTATATGAACCCGCACCCAATCCAGTGGCGGTAGCATTTGTTTGAACCGGAATGGTACTCCATGTATACGTATATGGCGGAGTCCCTCCACTAGGGAAAACTTGAGCCGAGCCATCTTTATAGCTATTGCAAGTTGCGTCATTACCAATAAGCGTGGCATTTAGTATTAATGGTTCGTTAACTTGAATTACTTTAACGCTTTGGCAACCCTTAGAATCTGTTATCGTAACCGTATAGGTGCCAGCAATTAATCCACCTGCCGTTTGAGTCTGTTGTCCATTACTCCAAACATAACTATAGGGTGGAGTTCCACCGGTTGGATTAGCAGTAATGGAGCCATTTGATCCTCCGTAGCAAGAAACATGTGTAATATTCGCGCTGCAATTACATCCCAACTCTTGAGGCTGTGTAACTTGAATCAATAGTGAAGTTGTGCATGCGTTTGCATCCGTTACAGTAACTGTATAGTTTCCGGCAGACAAATTAGAAACGGAAGTTCCTGTTGAACCATTTGACCATGCGTAAGTATATGGCGAAACTCCTCCACTACCTGCAACAACAATGTTTGCATTTGCACCACCAAAACAAGAAACATGATTTATAGATGGTGTAATGGATAATTGTGCCGGGCTCACCAATGTAAACGGACAAGATTTTACACAACCACTTGCATCAGTAATGGTAACGGTGTACATTCCAGCGACAACATTGTTTAAGGATGAATTTGTATTTCCATTGCTCCATATAAAAGTATATGGTCCTACTCCTCCACTTGGATTAAGAACTATTGAACCATTAGCGTAATTAAAGCAAGTAGGATTATTAACCGTTGGGTTACAGAGAATTTCTGAGGGTTGCGTAATGGTATAACTATACATTTGCGTGCATCCTCCACTTCCCAGAATGGTAACGGTATAATTTCCTGGAGTTAGGTTTTGAGCAGTTGCATTTGTTTGTGCAGGATTCGTATTCCACAAGTAAGAATAGGGAGGCGTACCACCACTAGGGTTTAGAATTATTTTTCCATCGGCTGCGCCATAACATGTTACAGATAAAACTGTAGCATTGGCCTGGATGGCTGGAGGATTAATCAAATTGGCTGTAGCAGTTTTTGTGCATCCATTTAAATCGGTAACCGTTACTACATAAGTACCAGCACTTAATTGTGTTGCATTGCTGGTCGTTTTTATCGGGTTTGTATTCCAACTATACATATAGGGAGCACTACCTCCGCTCACTGCAGCGATAGCTTGGCCATTACTTCCACCATTGCAAGTAGGGTTTATGTTAGTTATATTGATTAAAATAGGATTCGGTTCACTGATATTAGCAACTACATTTAATATACATCCAACAGAATCAGAAATCGTTGCTATGTAGGATCCAGCGCTTAGCCCATTGGCAGATGAATTTGTTTGAACAGGTACTGTATTCCATGAATATATATAAGCACTTCCGATCTGATAAGGAGTACCACCACTTACCAGTAAGCTAGCAGTACCATTGTCCATTCCATTACAGGTTACATTGCTTACATTGAGTTGCGAACTTAATATTGGTGGTTCATTGATTAAAACGGCAGTTGACTTGGTACAACCATTGGCATCGGTAACCGTAACGGTATAAAGTCCGGCATCTAAGCTTTCTGCCAAGTCGGTTGTTTGACCATCACTCCATAGATAAGTATAACCAGGGGTTCCTCCACTTACAAATACGATAGCATTTCCATCGCCTCCCCCATGACACGTTATACTATTAAAATCTTTTCCTAGAGTTAATTCAGTTGGAGAAGTAATATCAAATGCGTCAACAAACACACAAGCATTGGCATCAGTTACTGTAACAATATAGTTTCCATTGGTTAGGTTTATTTGATCTTCATCGGTACTTCCATTACTCCAAATAAATGTATAGGGAGCTAGCCCTCCGCTAACTGTTATATCAATAGAACCTGAAGCAGCATTGTAACAAAGATTATCTGATTTAATATGAGTAAGTGAAATAATTGGAGGCTCATTCACCAATACTTGCATTGAGAACGAACAAGCATTGCTGTCGGTAACCATGAGGTCATAAAGGCCGGCAACTAAATTTGTGAATAATCCAATCGAATCGATGGGTCCGTTATTTAATTGAAAAACAAATGGGGGCGTTCCAACCAAACCTGAAGCACTAATTGATCCAGTACTGTTTCCAAAACAATCAACGTCTGTTACAATCACTGACGCAAAAGGAAGGTCAAATACATCTATATATATACTGTCATTCGCTATGCAACCATTGGTATCTTGAGCTGATACAAAATAACTTCCGGTATTAGTTACTAATATGGTAGGAGTCTGTTCAGTTGTAGACCATAAATAATTTGTAAAGCCAATGCTCGCATTCAGTATCACCGAACCACCTTGACAGAATTCAGTTGCTGATGAAGGAGTAATCACTATAGGTAATGGTGTAAATCCATCATTTACTATAAAAGAAAAGTTAAATGAACACTGATTTCCATCCATAATAGTAACAGAGTAAGTGCCTGCAACAAGATTGGCAATATCTTCTGTAGTTTCACTGTTCGACCAAATGAATGAATAAGGAGGAGTCCCTCCTGAAGGTGTAAGATCTATTTGTCCGTTTGCATCTCCTGCACAAATAGGAACTGAAATTATTTCTCCAGCAGAAATAGACGCAGGTTGATTTAATAAAAATGACATTGATAAAACACAACCTAATGAATCAGTAACGGTTACGGTATGCATACCGGAGGATAAATTACTTATATCTTCCTGTGTAGATCCATTATTCCATAAATAGGAATAAGGTGCAGTTCCTCCACCGGTGATTAAATCTATTGAACCATCCTGACCCCCATTACACGAAATATGAGATAAAGTAAAGTTTATATCCAAAGGCTGAGGTTGAGCAATCGTTATGGTAATACTAGCTGTACAACTTGAATCATCCGTAACGGTCAAAGTATATATACCCGCATTTAATGCGCTTCGATCTTCATCACTGGCACCATCTGACCATAAAAAATTAAATGGTCCATTTCCAGAAACAGATATATCGATTGATCCGCTTGAATCACCTGCACAGGTGACATTAGTATGTGTTTCGCTTATTACAGGCGGTGTACAATTAGCATACAATTGATTACTTTGAAGCACTATCAAGATCAAGATTAATCCTATAGTTCTTATAAAATTCAATTCACGCTGTAATAATCTATACAGTTTTTGTTCCATTAGCAATATAATAGAGTTTCCTCTATGGGTTTTACAAGCTTATTTTGGGTTTTAACACAGTTAGAACACTTTTTGGTCGGGTTCCAGGAATGAAAGTCAGTAGGTTTCTAAGATTATGTTGCAATTTAATAGATTAGAACGTAGAGCGCAAGAGTTATGCCATTATGAGTTAAAAAAAGTCATCATTGATTTGCGTAATTTTTTTAGGTAAGAGTTATGCCCTTCTCATTCTATTAACAATTAATACCTATCCATACATTTGATATTCAATTGATTACGTTAGATTCATTCTTCTGTATTGGAATAAATAGTTATACTACTAACTATTAATTATGTTCGCTTGGCTTAAAAGAAATAGTATTTTTACCTGAAAGGATTTTAGGTGAAGTGTTAAAATTCTTGGGTAAAAGTTGATTCAGTAGTTCATTATCTCACAAAAGTTTCTCAGATCAATCCTTCTATTTCAACTATTGATAAAATCCACGTATTCAGGCTTGTTTATTGACAAATAAGTTTTAATTTTGCAACCCCAAATTCTAATAGATTTAATATCGTGAAGCAATTAACGTATAAAACATTGAGCGCCAATGCCGCTACAATTGACAAGAAGTGGATTCTGATTGATGCTGAAGATCAAATTGTAGGAAGACTTAGCACTATGGCCGCTAAGATTTTAAGAGGAAAGCACAAAGCTAGCTTTACACCACATGTTAATTGTGGAGATAATGTTATCATTATTAATGCTGAAAAAGTAAAATTTAGTGGTAATAAGTTTCAAGAAAAACAATACGTTTCCTATACTGGTTATCCTGGAGGTCAACGATTTATCAATCCTTCTAATGTTATGAGCAAAAAGCCAACATTTGTTGTTGAGAATGCTATTAGAGGAATGCTTCCAAAAAATCGCTTAGGAAGAGATATCTTTAGAAACCTTCATGTGTTCGCAGGGTCTGAGCATCCGCACGAGGCACAAAAGCCAACCAAATTAGAATTATAATTCCCAAATAATATTCAATGGAAATTACCCACACAATTGGAAGAAGAAAAACATCTGTAGCACGTATCTATTTATCACGTGGGACAGGAGCCTTAACAGTAAACAATCGCGAACTGCAGGATTATTTTCCTACTACCGCATTACAATACATTTCTAAACAATCATTTATTGAGACCGAAACAGTTGATCAGTATGATGTAAAAGCGAATGTGACTGGTGGTGGAATCAATGGGCAAGCTGAAGCAATTCGCTTAGCGATTGCACGAGCATTAGTTAAAATTGACGAGAATTATAAAGGAGCTCTAAAAGCTAAAGGTCTATTAACTCGTGATCCTCGTATGGTTGAGCGAAAAAAATCAGGTCAGAAGAAAGCTAGAAAACGCTTCCAGTTTAGTAAACGATAAAAATATTTTAATTCATACTATGATAAATGTATCACAACAAGAGCTTTTAGATGCCGGAGTACACTTTGGACATTTAAAGCGCAAGTGGAATCCAAAAATGGCTCCTTATATTTTTATGGAGCGAAATGGTATCCATATTCTGGATTTAAATAAAACTCACGCAAAATTAGCTGAAGCAGCTTCAGCAATGCGTCAAATTGCTAAGTCAGGTAAGAAAATCTTATTTGTTGCCACTAAAAAGCAAGCAAAAGATATCGTGGCCAATGCTGCAAAGTCAGTAAATATGCCTTTTATTAATGAAAGATGGCCTGGAGGGATGCTAACCAACTTCGCCACTCAAAGAAAATCAGTTAAAAAAATGATGTCGTTTGACAAATTTATGTCAGATGGCACCTACGCTGTTTTGTCTAAAAAAGAAAAGCTAAACGTGAGCAGACAAAAAGCTAAAATGGAAAAAGTATTGGGAAGTATTGCAGACCTTACGCGTTTACCCGCTGCTATTTTTGTAGTTGATATTGTTCGTGAGCATATTGCTGTAGCCGAAGCGAACAAATTGAATATTCCAATCATTGGTATTTGTGATACCAATTCTGATCCTAGCCAAGTAGATTTCGCCATTCCTGGAAATGATGATGCGACAAAATCAATTAGTCTGATATTGAAGATTATGGTTAAATCCATAGAAGAAGGACTAGCCGAAAGAGCTGAAGATAAAGATGCCGATAAAGAAAACGATGAGGATCAAATTGCATCAGCAGCTGGAGCAAATATCAGCGAAGAAGAAGAAGACGATAAAGGCGCTAAGAAGAAAACCAATCTTAGACCTCGAAAAACCACAGCGCGTAAACCGGCTAAGCAAAAAGATTAATCGAGAAATAATAGATAAATAACAATTTAATGGAAACGACAGTGAGTATATCAGCAGCAGATGTAAATAAATTAAGACAACAAACCGGAGCCGGTATGATGGATTGCAAAAAAGCATTAACCGAGGCCAACGGAGATTTTGAAAAAGCTATTGACTACTTAAGAAAAAAGGGTCAAAAAGTTGCTTTAAACCGTTCGGATAGAGATGCCAAGGAAGGATTTGTATTTGGAACTACAAATGATAATGCTAATGCCGGTGCCATCATCTCATTGAACTGTGAAACAGACTTTGTTGCAAAAAACGAAGCGTTTATTCAGTATGGAACAGACCTTTTAAATTTAGTGTTAAACAATAAAATACAAACTATCGACAACTTGCTTGAAACTGATTTCAATGGTATGAAAGTTAAGGATAGTCTTTTTGAGCAGATTGGAAAAATTGGTGAAAAACTTGAGGTAAGTCGCATTGAATTTGTAGAAAGTGCATCGGTTACCGTTTACAATCATCCTGGCAATCGATTAACTTCTTTGATTGCTTTCAATCAGCAAGTTGATGCTGAAATGGCAAAAGATGTAGCGATGCAAGCTGCTGCCATGGCTCCTGTTGCTATCGATAAAGATGATGTAAGTACCGAAATGTTAGAGCGTGAAATGGATATTGCTCGCGATCAAGCGAGACAAGAAGGAAAGCCGGAGGACATGGTAGAGAAAATTGCGGCCGGAAAAGTAAATAAGTTCTATAAAGAAAGTACTTTGCTGAATCAGAACTTTATAAAAGACGATAAAAAAACCATTCGACAATTGTTGGAAGAGAATAACAAAGACTTAAAAGTGGTTTCCATGAAACGAGTTCAGTTAGCCTCCTAAAAAAACAAAAAAGAGTCCTGTCAAAAGCAGGACTTTTTTTATTTTCGCAAAAAACATATTCAGTGAAATACAAAAGAGTTTTACTCAAGCTAAGCGGAGAAGCCCTGATGGGTGATAAAAATTATGGGATTGATAACCAACGACTCAATCAATACGCCAGAGATATAAAAGAGATCGCAGAACTTGGAACTCAGATTGCTATTGTCATTGGAGGTGGAAATATTTTCAGAGGATTACAAGCATCCGAAGGAGGAATGGATCGCGTTCAGGGAGATTATATGGGGATGTTGGCTACTGTTATCAATTCAATGGCCTTGCAATCGGCTCTTGAACAAATGGGATTGCAAACACGTCTTCAGAGTGCAATAAAAATGGAAGCTATTTGTGAACCATTTATTCGAAGAAGAGCCGTACGACATTTAGAAAAAAATCGGATAGTAATTTTTGGAGCAGGGACAGGCAATCCATACTTTACCACCGATACGGCTGCATCATTAAGAGCAATAGAAATTGAAGCCGATGTCATTCTTAAAGGTACTAGAGTGGATGGTATATATACATCCGATCCTGAAAAAGATAAAAACGCTACTCGTTTTGATCGTCTAACTTATACTGAAGCCTATCAAAAAGATTTAAAAGTAATGGATTTAACGGCCTTTACTCTTTGCCAAGAAAATCGATTGCCGATCATTGTTTTTAATATGAATGAGCCAGGAAACCTCTCAAAAATAATTAAGGGAGAATCATTAGGAACTTTAGTTCAAGCCTAAAATTATTCATTACTTATATTTGTAAAAAATCACGTGTTATGCAAAACTTAAATACAATTTACCAATCTACAGACGATCAGATGAATAAAGCTATCGATCATCTAGAGGCTGAATTGGCAAAGATCAGGGCCGGAAAAGCCAGCCCACATATGTTGGATGGAATCATGGTAGATTATTATGGATCAAATACTCCTTTAAATCAGGTATCAAACATTACTACACCAGATGCAAGAACTATTGTAATTCAACCATGGGAGAAAGGCATGTTGGTTAATATTGAGAAATCAATCATGGGAGCGAATCTTGGTGTTACGCCAATGAACGATGGATCAGTGATACGACTCAATATTCCACCATTGACAGAAGAAAGGAGGAAAGAACTCGTGAAAAAGACTAAGCAAGAAGGAGAACAAACAAAAGTTAGTATTCGCAATATTCGAAAAGATGCCAACGATTTAATAAAAAAAGAGTTGAAAAATGGCTTGCCTGAAGATGTGGCTAAAGATGCGGAGACAAAGGTTCAAACCACAACCGATCAATACATTCTAAAAGTAGACAAACATTTAGAAAGTAAGGAAAAAGAAATAATGACTGTTTGATTTATTCTTGGAACAGTTTTTGTTTTTGACTTGATAGAAAAAAGAAAACTCCCGAGATGAGGAGGCGAAAAGCGGGAGTTTCTTCCTTAAAAACCGTGTTAATGTAAAACCTTAAAAACTTTCAGTTCAAAGGTAAAGTAGAAAGCTCCATCAATAAGGATGGAGCTTTTTTCTTATTCACAGGGTTATGAACAAATATTTTTGAAATTTGCTTTATTTATCGGCAGATAAAGTGGTTTTTAGCATCTCCAATTTTTCTTTGATCACGTCCATTTCTTTCTTTGCAGCTGAAATTTTTGTCTCAAATTCTGCTTTGATAGATTCAGCATTTTTTGATTTCGCAAAAAAACCAAGATTGTTTTCCCAAAGTTGCACATCGCTGTTTAGTTCGCTTAACTTCTTTTTCAATTGTTGCTTTTCTGCACTGAATTTCCTTTGGCTCATTCCATCACTCTCCTTAATATGATTGATTCTCTCTTTGTACATAATTTTGGTCTTGCGCTGATCGGCAATGCCTAATGCACTAAATTGTTTATTGATGGCCTGATGATATTTCTTTTGAATTTTATCCTTCTCTTTAATAGGAACTAATCCGATGCTTAGCCATTCTCTTTGAAAAGCTTTTATTTGTTCAAGCGCTGCCTCTGCTCCCTCATCCGAAGAAAAATTTTCAATTTTAGTTAACAAAGCAATCTTTGATTCTAAATTCTTTTCATACTCCTGATCAATATTGGAAAAGAAATTTTTCTTTGCCTCAAAAAAGTAGTCCCCTGCAGATTTAAATCGATCCCAGATTTGATTGCCTGATTTCTCACCAGCATATCCAATTTTTTTCCATTGCTTTTGAAGTTTAATAAACTCTTCTGTTGCAATTTTCCAATCTGTACTTTCTTTAAGCGCTTCCGCTTGTATGGTTAACTCCGTTTTGGCTTGAAGATTTTTTTGTAACTCAGCACGTCTCTTTTTATTCTGCTCCGATTTCTTAGCAAAAAAGGCATCGCATCCATTTTTAAATCGATCCCATAGCAGATCATTAGCATCCTTACCTGCATATCCTGCCTTCTTCCACTCCCCTTGAAGTTCAATTACTTCAGTTATCTTTTTCTGCCATGAAACATTTTCATTTAATTCATTCTTAAGGATGGATTCGATTTTTTCACAAAGTTCCTCTTTCAATTTTTTCGAATCCAATTGCTGTTGCTTATTCTCTTCGCTTAGATGCTTCTTTCGGTCAATTACTTTATCAATGGCTGCTTTGAATCGGCTACCCAATTCTGAACGACTCTCTCTAGGCACTTGACCAACGTCATGCCATTGATTTTTTAAGGTTTGAATTTGTTTTAAAGCAATACCGATCGAAGGTTCCAATAACAAAGATTCGGCTTGCTCACACAATTGAATCTTTATTTCAAAATTGCGCTTCCAATCCAATTCTTGAAGCTGTCTATTTAAACGAATGAATTCATAAAAACTATCAATGTAGTGTTTATAGGTCATCCATAAATCTTCTGATTTTCGGTGAGGCACCGGACCTATTGATCTCCATTTAGCTTGCAACTCATGAAACTCATTAAATGCCTTTGATACATCTTCCTCATGCTGAATCAGATTCTTTAGTTGCAATAATATTTCATGTTTCTGATGGTAGTTCTGTCCCCTTTCTTTATCGAGTTGCTTAAAATACTTAACCTTATTTCGATTGAATTTTTCAAGCAAAGAATAAAATGACTTTGAAATTTCATCTTCTTCAATTACAAAGTCATCTTGCAATCCACCCTCATCTAAGAAATTTTCTAATGCATCTGATTTTTCTTTATCGCTAATGGTTACAAATGCTTCACGAATGGCATTCACTTTTTTTCTTACTCCAATAATATCTTCAGAGCTTGCAAGTTCACTTAACTTTTCAACTAAATCCGAACGATTATATACTAAGTAGTTGGAATCTTCAGCTTGTTCCTCTTCGTTCTCTTCTTTGCTTTGCTCTTCATCATAATCCAATTCGATTTCGCTAATATCACTTTCATCATCTGCTTCAGTATGAGTTTCAAAATCATCATTCACACTAGATTTCTGCACATCATTTGTTGCATTGATCTTTTCTTGATCAATTTTTAATTCGTTATCGCTATTTGTTTCTTTCTCCGAATCCATTCAATAATACATTTAAAGTCCAAATGTACGGAAATCAGCTGTTTGAGTCAAAATACAAAGAGTGGTTCTGGGAAAATTAAAACAGACGGAGACCCTTAATTTAATTCAACCAAACGTTCCGTAATCAACTGGTCGTTAACTTTAATTTGAAGAGTATAGATACCGGGTGGATGTCCTTTATCCCTAGCACTAAATTGATAGAGATATTGGCCTTTATTTAGATTGCCTTCAGTAATGATGCTAACCAATTCTCCTGTTACATTATATACTCGTATGTCAACCATTGCATTTTCATCGCTATAGAAGACTATATTGGTTGCACCTGAATATGGATTCGGCATAATATTGTACGAGAATAATTTATCGCTATTGATGTATGCTGATACGATTGGACTGTACTCAAACTTTCCATCATAATCAATTTGCTTAAGTCGATAATAATATTTGAACCCCGATTTAACATTTACATCATTGAATTGGTATTCATTTATGATGTTACTATTACCAGCCCCAGAAACAAAACCTATTTTATAAAAATCAGGATAAGCTGTTGTTCTTTCAATTTCAAATCCAGCATTGTTTTTCTCACTAGCTGTTGACCATAACAATGCAATGTAGTCAGAAACTGATTTTGCTTCAAAATTTAATAAGCTAACAGGCAGTGGCAGAGGTGCTTGAGCTGTTCCAAACCTAGAAAAACCATTCATACCGGTTCTTCTTACTGAAGTGACCGGAGATATAACACATGTCCCATTATATAAACTCCATCCGGCATTATTTGGATTTTTCATTACCGTCCAACCATTACTTCCACCTGAATTGGTATAGTTGCGATTGAATAAAGTCATTTCATAATTCCCTGATGATGGATCGTTGCTTGCCGCAATATCCCAAAATCCATTGTCCAAAGCTTGATTTGAATAAGTAACTCCGCATTCTGTTAAACCCAAACCCGGTGGAACCACAGTGTAGACTCCAAAGAAAGCTCTAAGGTTACTAATTAGTGTATTGGAAAGGAATTTTACATTGGCCAATTGATAGCCTTTACTACTAACTCCAACCGGAAAATTATATGCGCCAGGCAACCCTGATAGTTTACGTCTTAAATTCCCTTCTACATAACTGTTGATATTACCTGTATTTACCGATGCTGTATCCGAATTGGTAACATTTACTTCTAGAGCATTGGTAATGATTTTTCCTAAGTTTAAATTTAAGGAGCCATTCACACCGATGTTCATGTTTGAAGCCAATACCACTCCAGGCCCTGTATGATTGGTAAGTACGCGATTTAAAAATCCACTGTTTAAATAATTTTGCGCTACTGATCCAATAAAATCTAATTGGCCGTTCCCTGCATCATATACTCCCAGATTGCTAAAGTTACCTCCTACTCTATGTGTAAAGCCATTGACTTTATAAATACTCGATACATTTTGAACAGTAAACAAACCACTCATGTCTACATCGTTGCTCATACTTACTATTCCATTACCTGTTTTATTGATGTAAACATTTGCAAATCGATTTGCTCCAATTAAATTTCCTAAAATGCTTTGGGTAACGCTGCCATTATTAAAAGTAACAGATGAAGTGCTTGCTGTTGTAAAGTTTCCATTGTTATTAAAATCTCCACAAACATTTAAGTTAAATCCTGCGTTGATGGTAAGTGATGCGCCTGCGTTAATATTGATACTCTTACACCAGGCACCATTTGCTTTAATAACGGGTTGGTTTGCAGCAGAAGGAGAAATCAACACGTTTGTAGTGCAATTTGGTATGGCACATCCTCCCCAATTTGGGGCTTTGAACCAGTCATCGTCTATTCCGCCTGACCATATAATTGTTCCAGGACTTGGCGTATAATTGATAGGAGATCCGGCCGAAAAATTCATCGTAAATCCGGAAGTACTATTTGAGAAGTTACTGACAATCAATATTAATATGTCTCCGTTTGAAACAGGTAATCGGCTGTCGTATGCTGCATTAAAACCCGGGAATGATGCAGGTGCATTTCCAGCGGCATTACTAAAACATCCGGTTACGCCTAAGAAACTATAGTTACATCTTAACGGCACTGCTCCTGTTGCGATTGAACTACAGCTATGTGGGCCAGGAATACCTGCGGTTTGTGTTCTCCAAATGGCAAAGTCATAATCTGTTCCGGCAGTACTTGGTGCACCAGGCCAGTCGTTTGGTATAATATCAAACTCTAAAAATCCATTTCCGTTGATTTGTATTTCATACCAAGCAGATCCCCTTTCACCTGATAGAAGACAATTACCTCCTCCACCTGGAAAGTCACAATAATTTCCCCACGCTTGATAACCCGGATTGCCAACACTAATGGTGCTATTACAAACTGGATTTGGCACCATACATTCTTGACCTGCTGCATACGGATATCCAATAGTGGCATCAACCACCATTATTCCAAAAGAACCCGTTTGGGTATTGTAACCATCTACGCTTATATAATAGATTGTTCCTGGTGTTAAACTGTTTAATACCAGTTCGGATATATAGCTTAAAGTAGTTCCACAACTGGGGGCATTGTCATTACATCCATACAATATCATTGAAGTACCGCATGTGCCTGCATAAGCAGCTATCTGCGTATTTAATAGTGTGCCTGGTGTGGTGCGAATACGAACGGAACCTGAGGCTGGTGCAATAAATCGATACCAAACGGAATTAACAGTATTCGGATTCACCCAACATGCAGGAGGAGGAGGCTCATTGCTTCCGGAAGAGCAATTATTATTTCCGGTAAAGTTGACTCCTAATGGCAACATTTGTGCATTGCAGGGAAAATCATTTACTTGACCACTTCCAAATGAAGTTACACTGATATTAAAAGTAACACTCGATGGAGGTGCCCAAGAATCTATTACAATATAATAAGTACCTGCTGAAGGAAGTATCACACTACCAGATAGTGTACCAGAAGTAGCGCCACCAAAACTGCCAATGCACGTTGCCCCAGCAGATCCCGGACAAGCACTGTAAATTTGAAATCCAATATTGTTTGAACTGGCACCAGATAAAGTAATTCCAATACATTCAGACCCACTAGAAACATAACTATATACCAAGTCTTCACCAGACTCATACAAGGTATTGCAACTTCCTGTCATTCCGTTAAAATAATTATTACCGGTACAAGAGGTCGATACATTATTAGCGGAATACGGTAAAGATGCTAAGGAAATGGCGGTAGCACAAGTGGCCCCCGGGACAGCTGGAAAAGGACTTGATATACTAATACTGTATGGATTGCATGATGGGTTTGCCCAAGAATCAATAACTAAATAATAGGTAACTCCTGCTGTTACCATAACGCACATTGATTTAGACCCTGAACTGCTTTGATTAAATGCTACACAAACACCTGCACTTCCTGAACATGAGCTGGTTAAGGGACATCCCGCATAAAGCATCATTCCTGTATAAGATCCGCTACTAGTTAGATTTATAGTTATATTACCCGATGTAACCGGAGTAAATTCAAAAACTTCATCTTCTCCTGTAAGGTATAAGTTACTACCACAACTCACTGTATTGTTTTGTGTCAAATCATTTCCTTTTCCGCACGTAGTTCTATTGATTGAAGTATAAGGAAGCCATGTTATGTTTACTAATCCTGTTCCTAGGTTACAACCTCCAGCTGGAACTGGAGCACTGATGGTTAAATCATTGTATGCATTACATGCCGGAGATGCCCAACTGTCTAAAATCAAAAAATACTGTTGACCTGCATTTACACAAACATTCATGGTCTTTGATCCTGCTGCACTAACTGAGTTAGCTACACAAGTACCTCCTTGTCCGTTAAGCGGACAACCAGAGTATAACATCAATCCGGTATAGCTCGCAGCAGGTGCAGTGAGTGTAATGGTTATAGAGCCTGTTACTGAGGGCGTAAATATCCAAACACGATCTTCACCACTTAAATAATTTACATTACCACACGCCATGGTATTTGTAGCATTCAGATCGTTAACCATACCACAAGTAGTTCCTGCTCCGGATGAGTACGGAAGAGTAGTTAGGTTGGTCACACCTGTTCCTAAATTTGTTGGACATACCAATGGGGGAGACATTTTATAAACCATAGTTCCCAAGTTGGTATTCGAAATACAGTTGTAAAGATTTACCAATACTCTATAGGTGGCAGTAGAGGGTGCGGTCCATTGTAAGGAAGAAGCAAGGCCACAAGCATCATCATTATAGCCTCCGGCATAGTTTCCAAAATTATCCATTATTGTGATTTGCGTATCCCAGATGGTATTACCACCGTCTGCTGTACAAAATGAAAAGAAATAGACATTCCCACTTACTGCATTAAATGTACGGTATGATCCACCTGCAATACCTGCAGTGTTTGTAGACTGCCATGCAGCTGTTGGAGTTATACTCCCTCCTACAGTGCCTCCATTGCATTGTGCATTAGCATTTAAATGCATCATTAATAAACAAATGAAAACAAATGTGAAAAGTTTTTTCATTGTGTATGAGATGACTTGGTTTGAATTGGGTAATAGGTTTTTTCATTTGAACAGATTTGCACTAATTGTTCAACTTGAGAAAATTCTTTAACGATGAAATCTACTCCTAAATTTTTTAGTTTAGTGATAATAATACCTTCTGACTGATTATCATTATCCAAATACTGAACCCAAATTACGTTTTGTTCTACACAGTATTTAACCTCTTTTACAAATTCAAAATCAAAAACTGCATTGATTACTCCATCTCTGGTTTTATCTGAGAAATCAATTTCTGATTGTAAAATCAAATGATGTCTGTGCTCTTGCGCTTGTGTTGGAATACTTAAAAAACAACATGCAAGAATGAAACAAATAAATATGGATTGCTTCATAAATCGATAATTGGTTAGTCAATGTTAATAAAATTAACATGTTTGACAAAGAAAAATCCAAGCGATTCTCGAATTCTTCTTCAATTAAGATGTTAATAATGCTTTACTCCGCAATTTTCAGGCCTAAATCAGCCATTTGCTTATTGTCTATTGTAGATGGGGCTTCTATCATAATATCCTTTCCGGCATTATTTTTAGGGAAAGCAATATAATCTCTTATACTATCCGAACCTCCCATTACTGCACATAGTCGATCGAGACCAAATGCAATACCAGCATGTGGTGGAGCACCGTATTTAAAAGCATTCATTAAGAATCCAAATTGATGTTGTGCTTCTTCTTTTGTGAAACCCAAAACTTCGAACATTTTTTCTTGAAGACCCTTGTCAAAAATACGAACTGAACCTCCTCCCAACTCAACTCCGTTGACAACTAAATCGTATGCGTTTGCTCTTACCTTACCTGGATTACTTTCTAACAAAGTAATATCTTCAGATTTTGGAGATGTGAATGGGTGATGTTTTGCAAACCACCTTCCCGATTCTTCATCCAATTCAAGCAAAGGAAAATCGATGACCCAAAGTGCCTTAAACTCTGTTGTACTCCTCAAGCCCAATTGACCAGCTACTTCAAGTCTCAAATCAGACAAGGCTTTTAAGGTTTTATCTTTATGACCAGCCAAAATTAATAGCAAATCACCTTCACAGGCTGAACACGATTTTAGCACATTTAATAGTTGAGTTGAATCGAAAAATTTATCTATAGAACTTTTTATAGATCCATCGTTATTGTATTTAACGTAAACCAAACCACTTGCTCCTACCTGAGGGCGCTTCACAAAATCTGTCAATTGATCCAGTTGTTTTCTGGTCATTTCCGATTGATTCTTTACTACAATTCCAACAATGATTTCAGCTTGATCGAAAATTGGGAATCCTGAGTTTTTCATCTGCTCATTGAGATGTTGAAATCTCATGTCAAATCGTGTGTCAGGTTTATCAGATCCATACTGATGCATTGCTTCATCATAGGTCATTCGTTCTACTCTTCCTAAATCCACTCCAATGCTCATCTGAAAAGTATTCCGAATCAATCCTTCGAAAGTTTGTAGTATGTCTTCTTGTTCCACAAAACTCATCTCGCAATCTATTTGAGTGAATTCCGGCTGACGATCGGCACGCAAATCCTCATCGCGAAAACATTTTACAATTTGAAAGTAACGATCGAAACCCGATACCATTAATAGTTGCTTAAACAATTGTGGCGATTGTGGTAAAGCATAAAAGTGTCCAGGATTTTGGCGTGCAGGTACAATAAAATCTCGAGCACCTTCTGGAGTGGAACGTATAAGCACAGGAGTTTCTACTTCAATAAAATTTTGTTGATCCAAATAATTGCGCACAGATTGAGTAATCTTGTGACGTAGCTCTAGATTTTTGCGAACCGGATTTCTACGCAGATCTAAATATCGATACTTCATACGAAGATCGTCTCCACCATCGCTCTGATCTTCTATTGTAAAGGGAGGTATTTCACTAGGGTTTAAAATGCTGAATTGCTTTACAATGATTTCAATATTACCCGTTGCGATCTTTGCATTTTTATTGCTACGCTCCGATACTATTCCACTGGCTTGAACAACAAACTCTCGTCCTAACTCACGTGCTTTTTCACAAAGTGCTTTATCGGTTTCCAGATTAAAAACCAATTGGGTGATTCCGTATCGATCTCTCAAATCAATAAAAGTCATACCACCTAAATCACGTGACTTTTGTACCCAGCCGCATAGTTGAACTTCTTGGCCAATATTGGTTTCATTTAATTCTCCGCAGGTATGGCTTCGTAACATTTATCTATCGCTATTATGTTTAGTAAATTTCAATGGATTGGAATTTATTTCTTCAAATTCCATTCTGGTTTGACAAATATCTATGGCAGCATATATGGCTTCTCTAAAGCTTGATTCATCGGCAATGCCTTTACCAGCAATATCGTAAGCGGTTCCATGATCGGGTGAAGTTCGTACAATGGATAATCCACCGGTAAAATTTACTCCTGTGTTAAACGCCATAGTTTTAAAAGGTACTATTCCTTGATCGTGGTACATGGCTAAAACACCATCATACTTGTTGAAATTTGCGCTGCCAAATAATCCATCGGCAGAAAAAGGTCCGTAAGCCATTATGCCCGACTCAAATGCTTCTTTTATAGCCGGAATGATAATTTCCTTTTCTTCATTACCTAACAATCCATTATCACCCGAATGTGGATTGAGTCCTAAAACAGCGATCATTGGTTTTCTCAATCTGAAATCCTTCTTTAACGAATCATTGAATGATTTCAGTTTTTTCAGTATGATCTCTTTGGAAATATTGTCTGCTATATTTTTTACAGCAACATGTCCGGTCACAAATGTAACGCGTAGCGATCCACTCATAAGAATCATAAGTGAATCATTACTCTTAAATGTATCGGCTAAATATTCGGTATGCCCCGGATAACGAAAGCCCTCTTGCTGCATGGTAGCTTTGTTGATAGGAGCAGTTACCAACGCATCCAACTTTCCATCTTGCAGGTCTTGACAGGCAGTTTTTAAAAAGTTAAATGCGTACTTGCCAACCGCATCAGTTGCGACTCCCACTTCTATCATGGGTTCATCTTCTAAGCAGTTGATCAGATTTAACTTTTTGTATTGAACTTGATCAATACTTTTAATTGTGTTGTAATAGAATTCTTTTACGTTGAGCGACTTTCGGTAGTAGTTCAATACTTTACCTGAACCATAAATAACCGGAGTGCAAACTTGCAACATTCTATTGTCCTCAAATATCTTGATAATCAATTCAGGGCCAATACCATTGATATCGCCCATGGTAATGCCAACCAATATTTTACCTTCATTGTCTTGCATTACTTTTTCTTTGATGATTTATAATTCTTAATAAACTCATACATCATTCTCACCCCGACTGCTGTTCCATTTTTCCCTCTATAACTATCCGTACTTTTAACAAAACTTGGTCCTGCAATATCAAAATGCATGAAAGGATCATCTGTAAAAAATTTCAAAAATCGACCGGCAGTAATTGCTCCAGCAACTGCTCCTCCAATATTTTTTATGTCGGCTATATCCGATTTTAGCAGTTCATCGTATTCCTCCCAAAATGGCATTTCGGCTAAACGCTCATACACATTTTCTCCGGCTGTTTTTAACTGCTGATTGGTTTCCTGATCGACATTCCCCATACACACAATACCATAGTGACCAATTGCAGCAGCAGCTGCTCCTGTGAGGGTGGCAAAGGTACTGACCATTTCGGGTTTGTATTTTTTTGAATAGTGAAGCGCATCGGCCAAAATTAGTCTTCCTTCCGCATCGGTATTTAATACTTCAACAGTTTTACCATTGTACATGGTAATTACATCGCCAGGAGCATAAGCTTCTCCATCAGGTCTATTGTCGGTAGCCGGTATTAATCCGATGACATGATATGGTAATTTATTTTTAGCTACTGCACATAATACCGCTCCAACCACTGCACCTCCAGCCATGTCGCACTTCATATAATCCATACTGTTGGCTGTAGGTTTTAAACTCAATCCTCCGGTATCATATACCACACCTTTTCCCACCAATACCAATGGCTTCTTGTTGATCGGAGATTTAGGTTTGTATTCCATAATCGTAAATGAAGGTGGTTGAACACTACCCTTGTTTACGGATAGTAATCCTCCCATTTTCAATTTAACAATTTGGCTTTTATTCAACACTGTAACTTTACATCCTGCCTTTTTTCCGTTGCTCGATAAGGAACGAGCCAATGCTGTTGCCGTAAGTACATTTTGAGGTTCATTTACTAAGTCACGTGCTAGAAAAACAGCTTCACAAAGATTCACCAATTCATCCAGATCTTTTTGCTTAATCGTTTTGGCTACTACATCTATCTTTTTTAGTTGGTAACTTTCTTTTTTCTCGGTAAAATATTTTTCGAATGAATAGGTGGATAAAAGAATTCCTTCAACAAAATCAAACAGAGCAGTGGGAGATTTCAATTCACTCGCTACACAAATTTCTGATAGACCATATTGCTTCAAAGCAGAATAAATTCTATTTCCTGCCTGACGAATTGTTTCTCTGCTTTTGCTTGGAGAGGGCTTTTTTGTATCAAAGTATTGTAAAAATATCTGTCGATGATACTGATTTATTACAACACTTGTTTTTTTATTATTAAGTTGCTCTTTAGCATATTTTAACTCAGAAGGACTTAGAAAAGATGCCGAAAACTTTTGTTTATCTTCAATTAAAAGAACGATGCCGGTTTTTGTATTTAGCTCTTTGGCTATCCGGATTGTAGTAGTCATGTTTTAAAGTTATTTTTGAGGGGTTGAAAATACTCAAACTCTGTCAATGGATCAAAACAAAAGATATAACAATAAAAGTATCTTTGGGTTATAGAGTAAAGCTTTTTGTTAAAAATGAAAATAGATAAATTATTAGATAAGGCCCTTCAAAGAGAGTTTCTCAGTTTAGAGGAGGGTGTATGGCTATACAACAATGCAATTACTAGTGATTTGATGAGTGTAGCAAATCATTTGCGTTATGTTGCAAAACCAAAAAAAGAAGTTACTTGGATTATAGACCGAAATGTAAATACAACTAATGTATGCATAGCCAATTGCAAGTTTTGTAATTTTTATCGTATTCCAGGACATAAGGAATCATACATTACAAGCATTGAACAATACAAAGAAAAAATAGACGAAACGTTTAGGCTTGGTGGCGAACAATTATTATTACAAGGTGGTCATCATCCTGAATTAGGCCTTTCTTTTTACACACACCTATTTAGAGAAATAAAGGCACTTTATCCCAACTTAAAATTACATGCGCTTGGGCCACCAGAAATTGCTCATATTTCAAAATTAGAGCAAAAGTCTCATACCTATGTATTGAGTGAATTGCAAGAAGCTGGTTTAGATTCACTGCCAGGTGCAGGAGCTGAGATATTGAACAATCGAGTAAGGCGAATTATATCAAAAGGAAAGTGTAGTGGAGAAGAATGGTTGGATGTAATGCGAGCCGCACATCAATTAAATATTACCACAAGTGCTACAATGATGTTTGGACATATTGAAAGCATTGAAGAGCGATTTGAACATTTGATTTCAATTCGTCAAGTTCAAAGCGAGAAACCTGATCATGCCAAAGGTTTTATAGCATTTATACCATGGCCTTTTATGGATGAAGGAACATTATTGCAGCGCATCAGAGGAATCAACAATAATGTGAGTCGTGATGAATACATACGAATGATCGCATTGAGTAGAATGATGTTACCCAACATTGAAAACATTCAAGCCTCATGGCTTACAGTTGGAAAAGAAACGGCACAAGTTTGTCTTCATGCCGGAGCCAACGATTTTGGGTCGATCATGATTGAAGAAAATGTGGTCTCGGCTGCGGGTGCCCCGCACCGCTTTACCAGTCAAGGCATACAAGATGCAATCAAGGAGGCCGGCTTTGAACCAAGATTGAGAAACCAGCAATATGAGTATAGAGAAGTGCCTGCAAATATGGAACAACAATTGATAGATTATTAACGAAATGAAACGAATCTGCCTTATTGGTCTGTTACATTTATTATTGAGTTTGAATTTTCAAGCATATGCTACGCACAATCGTGCGGGTGAAATTACGGTAAGTCAGATAGGAACTTTAAGTTTTGAAGCAACCATAACAACTTACGTTAAAACTTCGTCTCAAATTCCAAGACCGGTTCTGGGATTAAATTGGGGTGACGGAACGCTCGATTCAATTCCTCAGATAAGTTCGGTTAGTGTAGCTGCCGATATCACTAAGAATGTTTATAAAGGCACTCATACCTATTCCGGTTTTTCTTCATTCACATTATCGTTTGAAGATCCAAATAGAAATGGTGGAGTGATCAACATTCCCAATTCAGTTAATGTTCCATTTTATGTTGAAACGAAAATTACTGTTTCTCCTTTTGTAGGTGCTAATAGTTCACCAATATTATTACAAGCGCCCATTGATAATGCACTCGTTAATCAACTCTTTATACACAACCCCAATGCATTTGATCCGGATGGTGATAGCTTGTCATATGAGTTGATATTTTGCAGAGGCGAACAGGGAAATTTTATACCTGGTTATACTTACCCCAATGCAAGCAGTTCGTTTTCTCTTGATTCTATAAGTGGAGATTTAATTTGGGATACTCCAATTGCTTGTGGTGAGTACAATGTTGCTTTCTTAGTAAAGGAGTGGAGGAATGGTATCAACATTGGATTTGTAACCCGTGATATGCAGATAGATGTAATATGCAACGGCACCAACAATCCGCCCAACATAGCCACGATTAACGACACTTGTATAGAGGCAAATACTTCATTAGTGTTATTTGTTACCGCTACCGATCCCGATTTTGAAACCATAACATTAACCGGAACCGGTGGGCCATTATTTTTAAATGATGGCACAGCATTCTTTCCACAACCCATTATTGCTCCGGGCACGGTAACTGGTGTTTTTACTTGGAATACCAATTGTACGCATGTAAGAAAGTCTCCCTATCAAATGACCTTTAAGGCTACAGATAACAATTCAATAGTAAACTTAAGCGACCTACAAACCATACGAATTACTGTTGTTGCACCTTCTCCAAAAAATCCAACAGCTGCACCTTTTGGCAATTCAATAAATTTAAATTGGGATCAAAGTATTTGTCAAAATGCAATTGGATATAAAATATACAGACGTGCGGGCACTTATGGCTTTGTTCCAGCGAATTGCGAAACCGGTGTTCCATCTTATACCGGCTATCAACTGATAGCAGATGTAGCCGGAGTGACGAACAACTTTTATACCGACAATAATATGGGTTCAGGATTGTCGGTCGGTGTACAATATTGTTATATGGTTATAGCCTATTTTGCTGACGGAAGCGAGAGTTATGCATCGGTTGAATTTTGTGCTGAACTCAAAAGAGATCTTCCTGTAATAACCAATGTAAGTGTTAATCAAACCCATACCAGCAATGGCAGTGTGTATGTGGCTTGGTCGTGGCCCAAAGAATTGGATTCTGTTCAAGTTCCAGGACCCTATATGTATAGAATCCATCGTTCAACAGGTATAGGATCTAATAACTTTATTTTGATTGATAGTTTATTTAGTTTATTCGATACCACCTATACCGATACTTTTCTAAACACTGAATCACAAGGATATGAGTATAGAATTGAACTTATGAATTTAACCCCGGGTAATGTTTTCTCAGCAGGATCGTCTAAGCCGGCATCGTCTATCTTTATAAGTGCTATACCTTCTGATCAAAAAATAACGCTCTCCTGGAATGAGATGGTTCCTTGGACAAACGCACTGTATGAGATTTATAGATTTGATGGAGCAACATTTCAACTCATTGACACCAGCTATGCTAAAACCTATACCGACTCTTCATTGATCAATGGCATTAGTTATTGTTATAAAATACAAAGTGCAGGCGACTATTCAGCCAGTGGATTTGTAAGTCCTATTTTAAATTGGTCGCAAGAAGTATGCAGTACACCCATTGATAATGTGCCTCCTTGCAGCCCTTCATTGGCTGTAAATGTAAATTGCAGCAACCGACAAAATGAATTAATCTGGAACAATCCGAATAACAGTTGTGCCAATGATGTTGCAGCTTACAATATCTATTTTTCATCGGGCAACTCCACCGACTTTTCTCTAATTGCAACACTTTCTACTGCAAGCGATACTACTTTTATTCATAGCAACTTATCTACTTTGGTTGGCTGTTATAAGATTACCGCTATTGACTCAGCCGGAAATGAAAGTACCAATCCACTTGTTGTTTGTGTTGACTCATGCAATCAATACAACTTGCCCAATGTGTTTACTCCCAACGGAGATGGCGTAAATGATTTGTTTCATCCTTGCGATGAAAGCACCGATTTGAGTCTACAAATAGATTGTCCTCCCTATCGAAATGTAAAAGACATCGACATTAAAATATTTAACCGGTGGGGACAAATAGTTTTCTCTACCGATGATCGCGATATCAATTGGAATGGAAAGATTAATAACAACGGTTCAGATTGTCCCGATGGTGTTTATCATTATATCTGTATTGTCAACGAAATATTTCTGGATGGAATAAAACCCAGAACAATCACAGGTTTTATACACCTGATACGAAACGGCAAATAGGTTTTTATGTTTACCGGAATTATTGAAACCTTAGGTCAAGTACTTCGAATTGAAAGAGAAGGAAGCAACATACATTTTAATATTGCCTGTGCCTTTCTTAACGAGTTAAAGGTCGATCAAAGTGTGGCGCATAACGGAGTTTGTTTAACGGTTACACAAATTCATGACGATCATTATACCGTAACAGCCATTGAAGAAACCATACGATTAAGCAATTTATCCTTGCTCCGAGAAGGAGATGATATCAATTTGGAACGAGCCGTAAAATTTGAGCAAAGAATGGACGGACATCTTGTTCAAGGACATGTTGATGGCACGGCTGAAGTATCATATATTGAAATAAAAAACGGTAGTCACGAATTTACATTTACCCATTCACCGCATAAAAAGTTTATCCATATTGATAAAGGTTCCGTATGTATAAATGGAGTTAGCTTGACTTTAATCAACCC
>Ga0116144_10001045_pt1 | contig 34891 bp, 17 predicted proteins | sample AD_UKC035_MetaG_FD_89746 | JGI IMG/M metagenome (GOLD analysis project Ga0116144, IMG submission 89746) | Active sludge microbial communities of municipal wastewater-treating anaerobic digesters from USA - AD_UKC035_MetaG | ecosystem: Engineered > Bioreactor > Anaerobic > Digestate | place: USA...
CCGCGCAGATTCGGGGCGGATCACAGATTGGGGGAGGGGCGGCAGAGGCGGCTTTGCGGGGACTGTAATCTGCGCTCCGTCCTGAATCGGCGAGGGATTGTCGCCGCGCAGATTCGGGGCGGGTCACAGATTGGGGGAGGGGCGGCCGAGCCGGCTTCGCGGGGACTGTAATCTGCGCTCCGTCCTGAATCGGCGAGGGGCGATCTCCGCGCAGATTCGGGGCGGATCACAGATTGGGGGAGGGGCGGCCGAGCCGGCTTCGCGGGGACTGTAATCTGCGCTCCGTCCTGAATCGGCGAGGGATTGTCGCCGCACAGATTCGGGGCGGATCACAGATTGGGGGAGGGGCGGCAGAGGCGGCTTTGCGGGGACTGTAATCTGCGCTCCGTCCTGAATCGGCGAGGGGCGATCTCCGCGCAGATTCGGGGCGGATCACAGATTGGGGGAGGCGGCAGAGCCGGCTTCGCGGAGCGCAGTCTGTAGCCGCGGGCGGTGACCGCGGCGGGTGAAGGGGGAGCGCGGGCAATTCTCGGGCCGCCCTGGGCGCGGTTTTGCCTGAGCCCGGATTTCCGGTTCATCGTTCCGGTTATGAGGAATCCGGGCCAGGCAACCGCGTGGCCACAACCGGCTCTGCTTTCCCAGTTGAACTTGGGGGAGGGGTCTCGTTTAATCCGTCCGTGTCTGCCGCTGTCATTGCCGTGGCGAATCAGAAGGGCGGGGTCGGCAAGACGACCACCGCGGTGAATCTGGCTGCCGCGTTGGCGGCGTTGGGGAAGCGGGTGCTGTTGCTGGATCTGGATCCGCAGGCCAACGCGACCAGCGGGCTGGGTCTCGAGAAGGCTGCCGGGGGGAGTGCGTATCGGGCGCTGCTCGGGGAGGAACCGCTGGCCTTGAAGATCCGACCGACGGCGCACGAGCGGCTTGAGGTCATCCCGAGCGAGCTCGACATGTGCAGCGTCGAGGATGAGCTGGGCCGGTTGGAGCATCGGATCCTGCGGTTGGCGGAGGCCCTGAAGCCGATTCTCGACGAGGGGGGGCGCGACGTGGTGCTGGTGGACTGTCCTCCTTCGCTGGGCATCCTCGCGCTCAATGCGCTGGCAGCGGCTGATTTCCTGCTGGTCCCGCTGCAATGCGAGTACTACGCGCTCGAGGGGATGTCGATGATCACGCGGGTGGTCGACCAACTGCATGCGTCGGGCACGAATCCCCGGCTGCGTCTGCTGGGCGTGGTGATGACGATGTTCGACGGGCGGACGCGGTTGTCGCAGCAAGTGGTGGCCGAGGTGCGCGAGCATTTTGGGGAATTGGTCTTTGAGACCGTGATTCCTCGCACGACGCGGCTGGCCGAGGCGCCGAGTCACGGGCAGCCGATTTTCGATTACGACAAGTACAGCGCCGGGGCGGCGGCGTACGAGGTTCTGGCCCAGGAGCTTTGCGCCCGGTTGTTGACGTCCGACGCTGCTCCGTCACAATCAGGGGCATGATGCGAATCGACACCGGAGTCCTCGGCTTCCGAACCGCAGCCGTTGTTCTGGGGCTTGCCGCGACGTGGTGCGGTCTTGCCGACTGGCCGCAGTTCCGGGGACCTGAGCATGACGGGAAGTCGGCTTCGCCCATTCGGGCCCGATGGCCGGCTTCGGGTCTTGAACCCTTGTGGAAGGTGCCCACGACAGGCGGTTTCAGCGTTTTTGCGGTTGTGGGGGACAGGGCGTACACGCTGATGACCCGGGAGTTTGAAGGCGCGCGCCGGGAGAGCTGTGTGGCCATCGAAGCGGCCACAGGCAAAGAGCTCTGGGCGGTTCCGGTGGGTGTTGCGAAGTACGATGGCGGCGGGGACTCGGGGGCGGATGGGAACAAGGGCGGGGACGGTCCCCGGGCCACGCCGACGATTCACGACGGCCGGGTTTATGTGCTCAATGCCCAACTGAAGCTGATCTGTTTGAAGGCGGAGTCCGGCGAGACCGTATGGTCCAAGGACCTGATTGCCGATCACGGAGGCAGGATGATCGCGTGGCAGAATGCGGCCTCGGCGATCCTCGATGGCGGGCTGATCTACCTCTGCTGTGGCGCGGAGGTTGGGTCGCTGATGGCCCTGAGTGCGGAGGACGGCTCGGTGGTGTGGAAGGGCGAAAGCGACAAGATGACCCATGTCTCGCCGGTCCCCGTGACACTGGGCGGGGTGCGGCAGGTGATCTTCTTCACGCAGCGGGGGTTGGTGTCGGCTGACGCGAAGACGGGGCAGGTGCTATGGCGGCATCCATTTCGGTACAGCGTTTCGACCGCAGCGTCTCCGGTGGTGTTCGGGGACATCGTGTATTGTTCTGCGGGGTATGGGGTTGGATCGGCGGCGGTGCGGGTCAGCCGGCAGGGGGGCGGGTTTACGGTCAAGGAGCTCTGGCGGGTGGCGGACAACAAGCTGGCGAACCATTGGAGCACGCCCGTGGTGAAGGACGGGTATCTTTACGGGCTCTTCGGGTTCAAGGAGTATGGGGTGTGTCCGTTCAAGTGTGTCGAGCTGGCGACGGGCAAGGAGATGTGGTCGAAGCCTGGGTTTGGACCTGGGGGGGTGGTGATGGCCGGGGGGATGCTGGTTGTGCTGAATGACCGCGGCGAGCTGGTCTTGATCGATCCGCAACCGACGGCTTACAAGGAACTTGGGCGTTCGCCGGCGGTTTCCGGCAAGTGCTGGAATCACCCGACGGTCAGCAACGGCCGGATCTTCGCCCGGAGCACGAAGGAAGGCGCGTGCTTCGACGTCTCGGTGAAGACCGCGGCCGCGGACTCGGGCCGCGGGCCCTGACCGCGGCGGGGCGCGTGCGGGGCGGAAATCCCGCGCAACTTTTGCCGGTTTGGATTGTATAAGCCCTTGTCGGGCAAGTTGCACCATGGTTTCGAGATCGATTCAGTCGTTGTTGACGCAGGCTGGCCTGGCCAGCTCGCTGCAATTCGAGCAATGCCGCAAGAACTGGCGGGCGCTGGTCGAGAGCGGGTCTTCGGATTCGCTGCTAACGGTGTTGCAGCGTGAGAGCGGTCTTTCGGAGGAGATCTTTCTGCAGAAGCTGGCGTTGGCGATGGGCTGCGAGTATCTCGAGCGGCTGATGTTGCCGGACGACCTGGCGCGGGAGGAGAAGAAGGCGGTGCTGGCGCGGGTGTCGACGAAGGTGGCGTTTCAATTCCTGGTGATGCCGGTGGGCTGGGCGGACGAGCGTTTGACTGTGGCGGTGAGCAACCCCTTTGACTCGGCGATGCTGAACGCAGTGCAATTCGACGCCCAGGCGCCGGTCGAGTTCGTGCTGGCTCCGCGGGCTGAGATCGAGAAGGCGCTCAAGAAGTACTACGGAGTGGGGGCCGAGACCCTCGATGAAATGGCCGAAGACGAGCCGATGGAGCTCGAAATCACGAGCGACAAGGAGATCACCGAGTCTGACCAGGAGGCGAGCGTCATCAAGTTTGTGAACCAGGTGATCTGGGAGGCGTTCAAGGATCGGGCGACGGACATTCACCTCGAGCCCCTCGAGGACGAGCTGCGAATCCGGTATCGGATCGATGGGATCCTGCATCAGACACCGATGCCGCCGCAGCTCAAGCGGTTCCAGGCGGCGATCATTTCCCGGATCAAGGTGATGTCGGGGATGAACATCTCCGAGAAGCGCCTCCCCCAGGACGGCCGGATCAACGTCCGGATCAAGGGCGAGGAGATCGATATCCGGGTATCGACGGTGCCGACGGTGTACGGCGAGAGCGTATCGCTCCGGTTGCTGACCCGGGGCAAGATCTTCCTGACGCTGGACAAGCTGGGCTTTTCGTTGGAGGAAGAGACGGCGATCCGGGAGATCATTGTCAAGCCGCACGGCATTTTCCTGGTTACGGGCCCGACCGGCTCGGGGAAGTCGACGTCGTTGTACGCCTTTCTGAGCACGATCAACTCGACGCAGAAGCGGATCATCACGATCGAGGAACCGGTCGAGTACGAGCTTCGGGGGATCAACCAGATCGCGGTGCGTCCGGAGATCGGGCTGACGTTTGCGGTGGGGCTGCGGCACATCCTGCGGCAGGATCCGAACGTGGTGATGGTGGGGGAGATCCGGGATCTGGAGACGGCGGAGATTGCGATTCGGGCGGCGTTGACGGGCCATTTGGTGTTCAGCACGCTGCACACGAACGACGCGCCGAGCGCGTTTACGCGGCTGATCGACATGGGGATCGAGCCGTTTCTGGTGGCGTCGTCGGTGGAAGCCGTGATGGCCCAGCGCCTGGTCCGGACGATTTGCCCCACGTGCAAGGTCGAGCAGAAGGTCGAGCGGGACTACTTGCGGCGGATCGGGTTTCCGGAGGAGCAGATCGAGGAGACCCGGTTTCTGCGGGGAGCGGGTTGCGAGGCGTGCCGTCAGCTGGGGTATCAGGGCCGGACGGGGATCTATGAGCTGCTGATTCTGAAGGAAGCGATCCGGCCTTTGATCCTGCAGCGGGCCGCGGCGTCCACGATCGCGCAGCGGTCGATGGAGCTGGGGATGCGGACGCTGCGGGTGGACGGATGGCGGAAGGTGCGGAAGGGGACCACCACGATTGAGGAAGTGCTGCGGGTGACCCAGACGGAAGAGCACCTGGCTGCCCTGATCGAGGATCAAAAGGCCTGAGTCGGATGTGGCGTTAACGACGAAACGGCATGTGAAAACCTCCCGCTGGCATTCCTGCAATGTCCTGGACGCCCGTCGCGAGCGGCGGTTGCTGTGGCAGTTGGCCCGGGATGGCGAGGGGGCGAAGGTGGTCTCGGAGCGGGTGGTGTTGTCGACGGACCCGTTGCCGGCGCGGCAGGTGGGGCGGAGCCTTCGTGACCTCTGGCAGCCGAAGCTGAACATTGCCTGGCTTCCGGCCCAGCAGGTCTTTTTGCGGGTGCTGCAGCTGCCGGTGGCGGACGAGCGGGAGTTGGCGGGCATGGTGGAACTGCAGCTCGAAAAGCTCTCGCCGCTGCCGGTGGCGCAGATCGTCTGGACGTTTGACGCGCTGCCTGCGGTCGAAGGCCAGCCGCGGACGGTGATTGTCGTGATCGCGCCGCGGTCGGCGGTCGAGGCGTTCCTGGGCGATCTCGAGGGGGCGGGCTACCTTGCGGACCGACTCGAATTCCCCCAACTGCAGGATCTCCGGTCGGTGTCGGGCGTGGGCGACGGTGTCTGGATTCACCCGCGGGAGGAGGGGGGGCGGATTGTGGCGTTGGTGGCGTGGCGGCACGGGGGCGGGCTGCAGAGCTTGAATCTGCTGACGCTGCCGGGGGGAGCGGAGGCGGGGCCGCACCTGGTGGAGTTGCTGCAACCGCTCGCGTTGGCGGGGGAGATGGAGGGGTGGCTGAGCTCGGGTGTTTCCTGGCATCTGGTGGCGGAGGAAGGGGTGCGGGCGCATCTCGAGTCGGCGCTGCGGGAGTATGTCGGGGGTGGACTCGAGGTTCAGGTCGCTCCCGGTCTTGCGCGGCTTGCGGCGATGTCGGCGAGTGCGCCCTCGGGGGCGAACCTGGTGCCGCCCGAGCATGTGACGCGGTATCGCCAGCAGTTCATCGACCGGCTTTGGATGCGGGCGTTGGGGGGGCTGGGTTTGGTGTATTTGTTTGGGGTGATCGCGTACCTGGGGGCTTTGCAGGTGGTGCAATACCAGAAGGACAAAGCCGATCTCGAGGTGGCGTTGGCGTCCGGTTCCTACACGAACGCCCTGCAACTGAAGGCCAAGGTGCAGGTCCTGCAGGAGCAGGTGAACCTGAAATTCGCCGCGTTGGACTGCTGGATGGCGGCGTCCGAGGCTTTGCCGGCCGGGATGAACCTGACGCAGCTGACCTTCCAGCGAGGGAAGAAGCTCGGCCTGTTCGGCACGGTGCCAGCGCAGGAACAGACGAACGTGACGGCGTATATCCAGGCATTGAGCCAGGCCGAGGCCAACGGCCAGCCCCTCTTCAGCCAGGTGATGACCAAGAGCATCCAGGGCTCCGTGGTGGGGCAGGGGAACCGCCCGATGAACTGGAGCATCGAATGCGAGATCCGGCGCAGCGATCTTTGAACCTTGTGCCCCGATGAGCACCAGCATTCTGTCCAAACTCAACCTCAGTCCGCAGGAGCAGCGGATCGTCGTGGTGGTGGTGACGGTCGTCCTGGTCGTGCTCAACGCGCTCTTTGTCTGGCCGCGGTTCAAGGAATGGGGGACGCTGCGTGGCGCCCTCGATCAATCCCGGGAGACGTTGCGCAAGTACCAATCGGAGATTGTCCGCACCCCGCAGTACGAGGCCGAGCTGCGCCGGCTCGAGCGCCAGGGCTCGGCCGTGTTGCGGGCGGCGCAAGCGTTGGATCTGATGCGGACCGTCCAGGGTCAGGCCCAGCAGACCGGGGTGACGATCACAGACACCCGTCCTGCGGGCACGGGGGGGTCGAGCACCAACCAGTTCTTCGACGAGCAGCTTGTCTCCGTGGGCGTGACGGCCGGCGAGAAGGAGATGATTGATTTCCTCGTCGCGCTGGGATCCGGTGACTCGATGATCCGGGTGCGCGACATGGATCTGAAGCCGGATCCACCCCAGTACCGGCTCCTGGGGAAGATCGCGCTCGTGGCCAGCTACCAGAAGAACCCGAAAACGCCCCCCGCGTCGCCGCCGTCCCGGACGGCGGCGCCGGCGGTCCGGCCCTCGACCAACACAACCTCCACCGTGTCGAAATCGTCGTGAAACCGATTGTCCTGATTCTGTCTATCGTTGGGGCCAGCGTCCTGGGAGGGCCATCCTTGCGCGGACAACCCGTGCCCGTCCCATCGGCGGCTCCTGGGGTCACGAACCGGGGGGCGGCCCGGCCTGTCGCGCGGCCGGCTCCGGCGGGAGTGGTGCCGGTCGATGCTGCCGGAGCCGACGTTCACACGCAGGCGACCCAGGCGATTCCGCCGGTGCCGCCGGTACCTTCCGGTCCCGCGGGGCGGAGTGCCACGAACGCGATCCAACGCGCGACCTTCCCCGGGCCGGCAGGGGCGGTGCCGGCGGCGGTGCCGGCGGGGCCGGCTGCAGGGCCGCGGCCGGGGGGTGAGGCAGGTCCGCTGCCCGGGGCGGTGGCGGGTGCGCCGCCGCCGGCGGGTCCGGCAAGTGAGGCGGCGGGGATGTCGGCGGTGATCACCCCGAACACCACCAACGTGACGGGTCTGGCGGGATCAGCCATGGTGCCGGAGAAGATCATCAACCTGCAAGTGGCGCAGATCGACCAGGTGCTGATCCTGTATGCGGAGCTGACGGGCCGGACGGTATTGAGGCCCACGGCGTTGCCGGCGGCCACGGTCACGCTGCGGAACCAGCAGGAGCTGACCCGCGAGGAGGCGATCCAGGCGCTCGAGAGCGTGCTCGGCCTGAACGGCATCACGATGATCAACGTGGGTGAGAAATTCGTCAGCGCAGTGCCCACGCAGCAGGCCTTGCAGGAGGGCGCGGCGTTTTCGAGGGAGGACCCGAAGGGGCTGGCGGAGACGGGACAATTCGTGTCGAAGGTCATCCAATTGAAGCATGCCCTGCCGAGCGAGGTGCAACAGGTGATCTCGACGTTCAGCAAGGTGCAGAACGGGATTGTGGCGATCGACAGCACGATGACGCTGGTGTTGAGGGATTACCCGGCCAACATCAAGCGGATGACCGAGATGGTGGAGAAGATCGATGTCCAGGCGGAGAGCGAATACAAACTCGAGGTCATCCCGATCAAGTACGGCCGGGTCGAGGATTTGTACTCGACGATGAGCGCGTTGATTGGCGGTGGCGGCGGGGGGGCGGCGACGACCGGTGCGGCGGCGGGCACCTCGGGGGTGCGGCGGACGGGGCCGACGATGCGCGGGTCGACTTTGGGGACTGGCACGCGGTCGCGCTACGGGACCAGCGGGACGGGCTACGGAGGCTACGGCGGGTACAACACGGGGTATGGGAGCCGGTACAACCAGGGGGGTGCCTACTATCCGCAGGCGAGCACGGTGTCGCCGGCGACGGGCGGGACGACGGCCAGTTCGTTCAGCCAGCGACTCCAGCAAGTGGTCAGCCGGATGTCGGGCAAGGGAGCGGGGACCGAACTCGAGACGCTGCAGGACGCGCGGATTGTGCCCGACGAACGGTCGAACTCGCTGATTGTGTTCGCAACCAAGGAGCATATGCAGATGATCACCAACATCGTGTCGAAGGTGGACCGGTTGTTGGCGCAGGTGCTGATCGAGGCGATCATCATGGATGTCGAGCTCAACGACAGCATGAGCTTCGGGATCTCGGCTCTGATGAGGCCGCAGCAGAACGGCAGCCTGACCTCGGTGGCGAGCATGAACTCGGGGGCATCGCTGCTCTCCGGGGTGACGAACCTGACCTCGGGCCTGCCCGAGGGGTTCAATTACTTTGGCAGATTCTCGGGCGACCTGGATTTTGCGATCAAGGCCCTGGCGAGCGATGCGCGCGGCCAGGTGCTGGCGACGCCGCGGGTCCAGACCAGCCACGCCATCCCTGCGAGCTTCGAGGTCGGGGAGTCGGTGCCGTACGTCACCAGCACCTACTACGGCGGCTATGGCTACGGGCCGAGCGCCCAGTTGCAGCAATTGGACGTCACCACCTTCCTGAACGTGACCCCCTACATCACGCCGGATGGGCTCGTGGTCATGGAAATCGAGCAGAACATCGAGGAGATCACCGGCTATACTGAGATTGCCAACGTTGGCAAGATGCCCAACACCACCCACCGCTCGACCACGACCACGGTGTCGGTTCAGGACCGGGACACCATCATGCTCGGCGGTTACATACGGTCCGCCCGCAGCAAACAGAAGTCGGGGGTGCCGGTCCTGAAGGACATCCCGATCCTGGGCGGGCTTTTCCGGAGCACTTCGAGGGACAGCAAGCGCAGCGAGCTCATCGTCCTGATGCGTCCGACGGTCCTGGCCAATCCGAAGGAGGCCGCCGAAGCCGCAAGATTGGAGAAGGAGCGCCTGCCGGGCATCCGCGAGATGGAACACGAGTGGAACATGGAGCAGGAGGACCTCAAGAAGCGGGCCACGGACCGGACGGGAGGCACTCCGAATCCGTGATGTTGGCGGGTTGTTGATGTCCGGGAAACGGAACGTGGAGAGTTGTTCATGCGCCGAAGGCCGATGTCGGGAGGCGGGTGGGAGCGAGAGTTGTGTCGGGGTGTCCTGGCGGTGTGGCTGTTGATCAGCGGTTCCGTCGCGCACGCGGGCGGGACTGTGACGAACTGCACGCTGCAGAACTTCGAGATCGCCCTGATCGGGGGCGGCACGGTCCGTTTTGCCTGCAGCGGTTCGATCACCGTGACCCAGGTGCTGACGATCCGTGTGGACACGCAGATCGAGGCCTCGGGTTACAGCGTCACTCTGAAGGGCGGCATCACCAATGGCGAACCGATCTTCCGCGTCAACCCGGGAGTCGCCTTCGGACTGAGCACCGTGACGCTGTCCGGCGGCGCAGGAACCAACGGGGGAGCCATTCTCAACGCCGGCGGCAGGCTCAACGCCACCAATTGCACCTTCAGCTCGAATCGGACTGCCGGGCGCTCGGGCATCGCCGGCGAGGACGGCGCCGATGCGGATGCGGTGGGGGAGGAGGGAGGCGACGGGGGCGCGGGGATGCCGGGGCAGGGCGGAGCGGTCTGCACGACCGGGGAGGCCGCGTTCCACCGATGTGTGTTCAATGACAATGAAGCGGTGGGCGGTAGCGGTGCTGTCGGCGGAGATGGGGGCGATGGCGACTGGGAGGGCGGGAATGGCGGGGATGGCGGAGCCGCGGGATCGGCGTGGGGGGGTGCGGTGTTCAACTCAGGCACGCTGGTCCTGATCGAATCGATCTTCAGCGGCAACAGCACCACGGGCGGCGACGGGGCTGCAGGCGGGGTGTCTGGAGCGGGGATCTGGTCCGGCCGCGGCGGGGAGGGATCCGCAGGTGGATTGGCGGGCGGCGGAGCCGTCTACAACACCGGCACGCTTACGGCGACGGGTTGCAGTTTCGACAACAATGCCGTTGTGGGGGGAGGCGGGGCCGCAGGCGGCACCGAAGATCGACGGGAGGGCAATGGAGCCAGCGGCGGGGACGCCTGGGGAGGCGCGATCTTGAATCTCGGGGATGCGCGCTTTGTCAACTGCACGTTCTACGCGGACGCGGTGACGGGTGGCGATGGGGGTGCGGGTGCGGTTTCGGGGTTGTTTGGCGGCGACGGCGGGCGTGGCGGGGACGGTTGGGGTGGCGGGTTGCACACCCAGGGCAAGGTGGTGCTCGAGCATTGCACATTCGATGGCAACGGATGCACGGGGGGCACGGGGGGGGCGGCGGGATCCTCGTCGGTGGCCGGGGAGGACGGGGCGGACGGCCGGGTGCTAGGCGGGCAATTGGCGAACGATGGCGGTGAGGTCCGGCTTCGGAACGTGGTGCTGGGCGTGTCGGAGGGCGGTGACAACGCGGTGGGTGCGGTGATCGACGAGGGGAATAGCCTGAGTGCGGATCAGACACCGGTTCTAACGGCGCCGGGCAGCCTGTCCGGGACGGATCCGATGCTGGGTGCTTACAGCAACAACGGCGGGGTGACGTCGACCCTGGCGCTGCTGCCGGGGAGTCCGGCGATCGACCGGGGACTGGCCCTGGCCGGTGTGACGACGGACCAGCGGGGGGTAAGCCGGCCTCAGGGTTCGGCGCCGGACGTCGGGGCTTTCGAGCGGCAGCCGACGGTGATATCGGGTCTGGTGATCGCTGGCAGTGCCCCGATGCCAGGGACCGTGGTGCTCCTGTCCAGCCTCGAAGCGGACATCGAGACGACGACGGACAGCGCGGGGGTATTTCAGTTCGAAGGGATCCTGCCGGGGACATACCAGGTCCGGTTGTCGGATGTTCTGGCCGGCTTGAGCACGCCAGCCTACCACGCCTTCGTCATGGAGACCACGACCGAGATCAGCACCAACTTCACCTTTGCCGTGTCGCTGCCGACGCTCACCGCCACGTGGTCGACGCAGCCGGCCCAGGTGCGGTTGGTGGGCCATGGGGTTGCATTGAAGACCTATCGGATCGAGGCTGCCGCGCAACTTCCAGCCGAGGCGTGGGTGGAACTGGGGGCACGCCAGGCGGATTCGACAGGCCGATTCGAGCTCCTGGACTCCGATGTCGCCGACCGGGAGCAACGGTTCTACCGCGTGGTGTATCCTTGACGGCGCGGCGGTTTCCCTGAGAAGAAACAGGGCGATGAAACATCGCTCTCCCTTCTGGTATCCGCTGGTTGTGGTGTCGTTGCTCTCGCTGGCGCTGACGGCCTGCAAGAAAGCAGGGCCGGAATCGGAGGGGCAGGGAACAGCTCCGCTCCAGGGAGGCGGCGGAGGTCGGACGTACACAATCGGCATGAGCCAGTGCAACCTGGGCGAGCCGTGGCGCGTCCAGATGAATGCCGACATCAAGGCTGCGGCGGACGCGCAGCCCGACCTGAAGGTTGTTTTCAAGGACGCCCAGAACGACACGCTCCGCCAGCGGTCGCACGTCGAGGAGTTCGTCGGCTCGCGTGTCGATCTCATCATCATTAGTCCCAAAGAGGCAGCGCCGCTCACCGAGCCGGTGGCGAAGGCCTACCAGGCGGGCATTCCAGTGATTGTGCTGGACCGACGGCTCCTCGGGGATCAATTCACCTGTTTCATCGGCGCGGACAACAAGAAGATCGGCCGGGCCGCGGGCGAGTGGATCAAGCGGACACTGGGGGGCAAGGGCAAGGTGGTCGAACTGAAGGGGCTGATGACGTCGACCCCGGGCCAGGACCGGCACACAGGGTTTCGGGAGGGGATTGCCGGATCCGGCATCGAGATCATCTTCGAGGCGGATATGAAATGGCTTGAACCCGATGCCCGCAAGGAGATGGAATCGGCGCTCTCCCGGTTCGACCAGATTGACTTGGTGTATGCGCACAACGATCCGGGCGCGCACGGGGCCTATCTCGCCGCCAAGGCCGCCGGCCGTGAGAAGTCCATCCGTTTTGTCGGGATCGACGCCTTGCCTCAAGAGGGGATCGCGTTTGTCAGCCAGGGCATTATGGCCGCCACATTCCAGTACCCGACGGGTGGAGCGCAGGCGATCGACGCCGCCCTGAAAATCCTGAAGGGTGACAAGGCGTTGGTTCCCAAGGAGATCACGCTGGGATCGAGGCTGTTCACCCGCGATAACGTCGCCCAGGGCGGTGAAGCGCTGCCGTGACAAGGCAGCCACAGGCGGAATATCGATAGACACCATGAGCCCGCCGCGGTCACCGCCCGCGGCTACAGACCCACGCGCGCAGCCGGCCTTGCGGGGCGCGATCGACTATTAGCCTGTCCCCCTATCGGATCCTGAATCGGCCGGGGGCTAGAGTCCTCGACTTGTGGAATATGGGGTCAACAGGTCAAGTTGGGTCCCTGCCGTTCCAAACCCGCCCCACCGCCTACGAGGACTCTACATTAGCGAGGCGCGGAACAGAGGGTGGGCAGGCACAGCAGGGTCTTCATGAGATTGAGGACTCGACCGGGTCTGAGGCACGCCTCGCTAGGTTCTCCTCGTTTTGACAAGCCCGCGGTGAGGGCTAGAATGGCGACAATGAACAAGAGGACGTTGCGTGTTGGGATGGGCCTGTTGGGGGTGGCGGGAGCGGCGGTGGCGCTGGGGGCGTCTTTGTACGACATTCCGCTGAAGACCCTGGAAGGCAAGGCGACCTCCCTGGGCGCGTATCGCGGCAAGGTCCTGCTCGTCGTCAACGTGGCGTCCCAGTGCGGCTACACCCGCCAGTACAAGCCGCTCGAAGCCGTGTACCGGAAATACCGGGACCAGGGGCTTGTGGTGCTCGGTGTTCCCAGCAACGACTTCGGAGCCCAGGAACCCGGCACGGCGGCCGAGATCCGCTCGTTCTGCAGCACGAAATTCGACGTGACATTCCCCCTCCTCGAGAAGGTGCAGGTGAAGCCGGGGGCCGGCCAGAGCCCGTTGTATGCGGCCCTGACAGGATCCGAGTCGCCGTTCCCCGGCCCGTTGAAATGGAACTTCGGCAAGTTCCTGATTTCGCGCGACGGGCGGATCGCAGCCCGGTTCGAGTCCAAGGATGAGCCGGACTCGCCCAGTGTCACCGAGGCGATCGAAGCGGCGCTGAAGGCAAAATAGCCGGGTCCGGTCGGCGTCCCGCAGGCTGCCGTCGGAGACTGGCAGAGAGCCAGCACTCCGTCGCGGCGACGACGGCTCCCAGGGCCAGCAGGATGAAGACCGGCCCGGCCAGTTGGCGGCCCAAGGTCAAGATTGGCATCATGCCGTGAACATACACCCGATGGGGCTTTGGCACCAGCCTGGAGTCAATGGGGTCGCCCCACTGTTTTCTTCCGGCTTAATCCCCCCTTAATCTCGCGGGGTTAAGATGGACGCATGGTGACACTGGAAATCCGAGACCCCGCCCCGCGCGAGGGTCGAGCGATTCTCTGAGGAAAGGGTGATTGTGCAAGGGCGCATCCATCGTCTGAGCTCGGCCGTCGCGGGTCTCCTGGCCGTCGGTCTGCACGCTGACCCGGTGATCAACGAGATTCTCTACCGGCCGGGTGCGACTTACCCCGAGGACACGACGCTCGAGTTCATCGAGATCCACAATCCCGATGCGACCGCGGCGGATCTATCGGGCTGGGCGATCACGACGGGGGTCGAGTACGTGTTCCCGTCGGGCACGGTGCTGGCGGCGGGGGGGTATGCGGTCGTGGCTGCGGACCCGAACGCGCTGGCTGCGGCCACGGGGTTGAAGGGCGTGCTCGGGCCGTGGACCTCCGGGGTGACTCTGGCCAACAACGGGGAGACGATCACGCTATCGATGCCCGGCGGCGGCGGGGGTTGGACGACGGTGGACACGATTGCGTACGCGGACGAGGGCGATTGGGCGGTGCGCACGCGCGATGCGCTGGGGGGGTGGTCGTGGATCACGCAGGCCAATGGCGGCGGCTGCTCGATCGAGCGGCGCAATCCCGGGTTGCGGGTGAACAGCGGGTTGAACTGGGCGGTTTCGGCGGTGGTGGGCGGCACGCCCGGGGCAGTGAACACCGCGGTGAGGTCGGACATCGCGCCAATGATCTCGGACGTGAAGCACAGCCCCGCGGTGCCAACGAGCAGCGACGTGGTGACGGTGTCCTGCCGGCTGACCGATGAACTGCCGGCGTCCGCCCTCTCGGCGACCCTTTTCTGGCGGGATGCCACCAGCACGTCGCCGGGCGCGTTCAACGCGCTGGCGATGACCGGCGACGGGGCCGGCAATTTCGCGGCGACGCTCGGCGCGAAGGCCAACAGGACGATCATCGAGTTCTACGTCAGTGGGTCCGATGGCACGCTGGCCCGGACCTGGCCGGCGCCGACGTCGGAGGGGCAGAACGCGAATGCGACGTACCAAGTGGACAACGAGGTGCCGGCGGGCACGGCGCCGGTGTACCGCCTGGTGCTCACCGCGGCCGAGAACGCCGCGTTCAACTCGCTGGCGTCGTCGAATCCGCAGAGCGACCGGAAGTTCAATCTGACACTGGTCGTCACCCGGGGCGACGACGCGACGATCCGGTATCGGGTCAGCATGCGGATCCGCGGCAACAGCAGCCGCCAGTACACGATCAAGCCGTTGCGCATTTCGCTTCCGACCGATGACCGCTGGGATGGCATCAGCGACTTCATGATCAACACGCGGTCCGCGCCGCTGCAGCACCTGGCGCATCGGATTCAGCGCGCGGCGGGTTTGATTGCCGCGGATACGACGGGAATCGAGCTGCGGCGGCAGGGTATCGAGTCCACGGTTTCCTCGGGAAGCGCCGCCGACTTCGGGCAGGTGGTGCGGGTTGAGGAAATCGACGGCGACTATGTGAAGCACCACTGGCCGGAGGCGGTGGCCGGCCAGATCTACCGCAAGACGGCCGTGACCTCCTGGGCCAGCACCGGTTCGGCCCCGGCCACGCCGGACGCCCTCTGGAACGGCTGGTCCAAACAGAGTCGCCACGCGCTCAACGACTGGTCGGATGTGATGACCTTCTGTTCGACGTGGCAAAGCGTCGCTCACTCGCACTTCAACGGCGCAACTGCCGGCAATGTGGCGGCGGGGACGTGGAACAACGTGGCGTTCAGCGACACCGAGATCGCGACGCTCGAGACGGTTGTGGACCTCGACTATTTCGCCCGCTGGCTGGCGGTGATGACCCTCATGCCCAACAACGAGCCCAACTTGTCCACCGGCGAAGACGACGATTACGGCGGCGCGTTCATTTCGGACGGGACGCACACGCGCTTCTATCCGGTGCCCCACGACATGGACACGACGTTCGGGCTCGGGGAGTCCAGCTACGCCTACAATATCAGCGGTCTGTATGACATCACCGAGACGGACACGACGGCCCAGAGGAACTCTCGGGCGGGCCTGGGGCCGGTGACGCTGATGGAACCGCTTCTGCCGCTCCTGGGGAACAGCACCACGGCCGGCAACGCGGCATTCCGCGCCAGGTATTTGCTGGCCATTCGTGAGCTCTTGGGCTCCGTCTTCGATGCCGACACCACCGGCAATGCGTACCCGCCGTTTCATCAGTTTGTGGACAACCACATCGGGTGGGTGCCGGCTGCCACGCGGACCTCGATCAAGAACTTCATGAAGCAGCGTCAGACCTACCTCCTGGGCCTGGTCGGGGCGGGCAAAATCCCGCCGCCCGCCGCCACCAGCGACGGGGGCACGCACGCCAGTGCGGCTCCGAGCCCGCTGCGGCTGAACGAGGTGCTCGCGCTGAACAGGACCGCCTGCCCGGAGGAGACCGCGTATCCGGACCTGATTGAACTCCACAACGTCGGCGGGGCCGCCCTCGATCTCTCAGGCTGCACCCTGGCGGACGCCGCGGGGCATGTCTACACCTTCCCCGAGGGCGAGTCCGTCGAGGCCGGCGGCTACCGGGTATTGACCTCGACGGTGCTTGGTTTCGGGTTGGATGCCGACGGGGACGCCATGATCCTGGCGGACGCATCGGGGGCGGTCGTGGATTCGATCGCCTTTGGTCCCCAGGTTGCCGACCGATCGATCGCGCGTCTCGCGACCGACGCCAACGTCTGGGGACTTACCGCGCCGACGCCATCCGGCGCCAACGGCGCGGCGCTCGACCTGGGCTCGCCGGCGAGTCTCAAGCTCAACGAGTGGGCCGGCAACACGGATTGCCGGCTCGCAGATGACTTTGTCGAGATCCACAACACCGGCTTGAAGGTCGTGGCGCTCGGCGGTCTGGTGATCACGGACGATCTGGCAAGCTATCCCACCCGCTACGTGTTTCCGGCTCTCAGTTACATCGACGCCGGTGGGTTCACGGTCGTTGATTCCGGGACGCTGGACTTTTCCCTCGACGGTCAGTTCGAGCACGTCTGGCTATTGGGGGCGAACGGGGCGTTGGTTGATCAAGGGGACATCGTCTCCCAGTATGCGGACCACTCGACGGGTCGCCTGCCGGACGGCAGCACGGCCGGTGCGTGGTCGGACTTTGCGCTGCCGACGCCGGGGTTATCGAACGGGACGGCGGTCGGGGGGTATGCCGATCTGCTGTCGTCGCTCCGCGTTACGGAGGTGATGTACGCGCCGGGCGGCGGCAATGACTGCGAGTTCATCGAACTGCAGAACCTCAGCGGCACGGCGGCCTTGGACCTTTCGGGCGTTCGTTTCACGAAGGGCATTGACTACGAGTTTCCTGCGGGAACGACCCTCGCGCCCGGCGCGTTCATCGTTGTGGGCAAGAACCGTTCCGCCTACCTCGCCTGCCACGCGGGCGAGTTTGCGGTTCGCGCGCTCGCCCCCGGGAACTTCACCGGGGTTCTCAACAACAGCGGGGAGACGCTCGCCCTGACGCTGCCGGCTCCGTGGCGGCTCGCCATCCAGACCTTCCGGTACGAGCCGGACTGGTATCCGCCCACGGCCTTGGCCGGCTACTCGCTGGCGACCCGCTCCCAGGCCACGACGGCCGTGCGCCTGTGGGGTGAAAGCACCACGTGGTCGGCCTCGGCGGTGCCGGGCGGCAGCCCGGGCGAGGATGAACCGCCGGTGATCACGAGCGGGACGTCGGCTGGAGGGATTGTGGGCTCGGCGTTCTCGTACTTGATCGCGGCGACCAAGGCGTGCACGAGCTTTGGCGCCACGGGTTTGCCGGAGGGTCTTTCCGTGGACGCCGCCTCCGGGCTCATCAGCGGCACGCCCACGGTGGCCGGCGTGTTCACGGTCGACCTGAGCGCGTCGACCGCTTCCGCTGCCGCCACGGCAATCTTGACCCTGACGATCGCCGCCCATGGCGCTTTGGATCACTTCACTTGGGATTATGTGCCTGCCGATGCCACGGCGGGGCAGGCGTTTGCCGTGCACGTGACTGCCCGCGACGCCGGGGGGCGGTTGGTCGACGACTTCGCCGGGACTACCGCACTGAGCGCGAACGTCGTCAGCGGAACGGCCGGTTCGCCCATCCTGATCACCGAAGTCACGGACGAAGCGGAAGACCAGTTCGAACTGCAGAACATCACGTCCACGACCGTCGACACGGCGGGTTGGTTCGTGGTCATCGGTGACAGCACGACCAGTGTGTCCGCCCGCAACAGCGCGACGTACATGCTGCCGTCGGCCCTATCGGCAGGCGGGCTCTTGCGGATTTCCGAGTCGAACTCCGGGGGCCGGGTCTTCTTTGGGAGTGCGATCAACTGGAGCAGCAGCGGCACGAGCCGGGGCTGGATCATGCTGTTCGACGCCACCGCGACCCTGCGGGACTTCGTCGCCTTCGGTTGGACTTCGGCCCAACTCTCAGGGTTGAGTCTGGTGGTCAGTACGAAGACCATCGCGCCGGTGGCTCTCGGCCAATGGTCGGGCAATGGGCTTGCCGTCGGCACCCGCAGCGGGATGAACACGGACTCATGGCGGCGGGTTGGTTCCAGCGATGCCCATACGCTGGCTGACTGGACCTGGATGCAGGGTGGAGCGTCCTTTGGCACGACAAACCCGGGCTTGGTGTTGCCCTGGATCACCACGGTACCGCTGACGCTCGAGCCCGCCAGCGGCCGCTTCACTGGCGGCCAGTTCCTGGGCTATCTCGAGATCGCGGAGACCGGGTCTCCGGCGACCCTGGTGGTCAGCGACGGCAGCGGGCATACGGGAGAATTGGGCGGGGTCACGATTGCGATCGGCACGGACACCGATGCCGACGGGATGCCTGACGCCTGGGAATCGGCGCACGGGTTGGCGGTGGGGAGTGCTGCGGACGCCGAGCTTGATGGGGACGGCGACGGGCAGTCGAACCGGGCGGAGTACATTGCCGGCACCGATCCCAGTTTGGCAGCGTCCGTGTTGAGCATCAGTGTGTCGGTCACGGCGGGCGATTCGATCGAGGTCTGCTGGCCGGCGGTGGCGGGCAAGTGGTACCGGCTCGACGCCAGCGTCGATCTCGAGACCTGGAGCGTCATCGCGGACACCCTCGCGACCGCGGATGGCGTGGTGTCACGTGGAGGGTTCGACGGCCATCAGGACCGCCTGTTCTTCCGTGTCGGGATTGCCCCGTGAGGGGCGCCATCACGACGCTGTTTGTGACGCGGCATGTGTACCCATCGTAGTCAATCGGGTCGCATCTAAATAGTAGATGCGACCCGATTGTCCCATTCGAGCGTGGCCAGGAGAAGGGTGAGGTCGTCATCGGTTCGTTCGACCACACGGGGGGACTGCAGGAACGCGGCCAACTGCTCCTGGGCGCCGGATGCGGCGGGGTGTGCAGCAAAGCGAAAAAGGGGTCGGAAGAACGGGGCATGCGGCGTGAAATCCGCGAGGCGGAGCGCGAGCAGTTGGAGGCCGTCCGAGAAGAGCGCCCACTGGGCGACGTGCTCCTGGCAGACCACGATATGGAGGCGTTCCGCGGCATCCGGGGCGGTGAGGAAGACGGTCTCGTTGATGTGCTCCGACTCGCCGGGGAGGGAGAGGGAGTCGAGCGTGTCGTCCTCGCGGCGGACGACCAGGGCGCCGTCGCCGATTTGCGCCAGGGCGATGCCCTGGGGCGTGGCGAGGACCAGGAGCAGGGTGGTGGCCAGATCGCGGAGGGGTGCGCCGCGGATCAGGGCTTCCCGCGCGAGTGCCGCGCGGGTTTCGGCAACCGTGTCGCGCAGCAGGCGTTCGACCGATTCCGGCGCGGCGAAGGAGATGGTGAAAGCCGGTTCGCGGGAACGGAGCAATCGGGCCAGGAGGTCGATTGCGGTTCCGGAGGCGAGGGAGGCGCCCACGCTGCCGAGCGGGGCGGAGCCTGCGCCGTCCGCGATGGCGGTGACGAGCCCGTGTGGCGGCATGGCCAACCACTGATGGGCATCCTGGCAGGGATCCCCGGAACGCCGATGACCGGATCCGCGCACCGTGGCGGCGAGCACACGCCATCCGCAGGGCGGGATGGGGCACTGGGGCGGGGGATGGGGCTGGTTCATCTCGGGGGAGGTTGTCCTCATTGCACCTGGAGCCAAAGGCTCTTGAGATGGGCGGGTTCGGCCAGGGCGATCGGAAAGTCGGGGGGTTGGGGACAGTAATGATGCCGGCGCACGCGTCGGCCGGCGGCGCTGACCGCGCTGCTGAGCAGCGTCACAAACCGCTCGGCGGGCAGGCGCGCCGTATTGCAGGAGACGAACAGGACGCCACCGGGGCTGAGGACACCCAGGGCATTGGCGGCAAGCGCCGGCAGATCGTATTCGGCCCGGAATCGGCCGGTGACCTTCGATGTCGAGTAGGTCGGGGGATCGATCAGGACCGCGTCGAAGCGGCGTTGCTGTCGGGTCCAGCGGCGGACCTGGTCGAGGGCGTCGCCGGCGAGGAACTCGTGGCATGCCGGATCGAGGCCGTTGAGCTGGAAGTTCCGTTCGCCCCAGGCCAGGTAGCGTTTTGAGAGATCGACGCTGGTGACCCGCGCGCCCAGGCGTGCGGCGGCAACGGAGAAGCCGCACGTGTACGCGAACAGGTTGAGCATGGTGGCGCCTTCCGGTCTGCCGGCGAAGACAGGGAAGCCAGCAGCCACGTGGTTGACGAGCAAGCGGCGGCGGTTGTCCCGCTGATCCAGGAACAAGCCTGCCGAATAGCCCTCCGCCAGGCCGAGTTCGAAGACGAGGCCGTTTTCGCGCACGAGGAAGCGGTCCGGCGCGGGCGAGCCCGTGACGAGGCGAGGCGAGAGTTGTTCCGGGCTCAGACCTCGCGTCTGCCGGCGTAGGGTTTTGTGGTAAGCGCCGGCCAGCCGCAGGGTATCGAGCCAATCGGCGATGCGATTCGTGTCGCGCGGAGTCGCCTCGGCGCTGGTCACGAGGAGGTGGTCTCCGAGGCGATCCACGTACCAGGGGGGCACCGCGGGATCGTCGGCCGTGCCATGGCGCCAGCGGAAGGCGTTCGTGGTGTTCAGATCGATGATCGCGCCGCGCAGGGCATCGGCGGGAGCGGTGCAGAAGGAGGCCGGGGTTTGGAATGTGGTTTCCTCGCCGGTGGCCGGATGACGGAGCGTGAGCGAGAGGGCATGCAGATGGACGCGGGCTGCCGGGGCGCCGCCGTAGCGAAGATCTCCGAGGATGGGGCATCCGCTCTCGGCGGCGTGGACACGGATTTGGTGGGTTCGGCCGGTGAGGGGCGTGGCTTCAAGGACCGTTGGGGTTTCGGGGGAGTTGGCCGCCGTTACGACCCTGAACTCGGTTACGGCCTCCTGATCACCGGGGTCCTCTTCGGGTTCGCTGGCGTAGCGGGAGCCGTGGCGGGCGAGGGTTGAGCGAACGGTGAAGGACTCCCGGGGCGGGCGACTGGTGGTGTGCAGGATGTAGCGCTTGCGGATCAACCGGCGGGTGAACTGATCGGTGAGACTGCGATTCGCCTCGGGGGTCTTGGCGAAGACCAGGATGCCGGACGTCTCCTTGTCGAGTCGGTGGATGATGGCGAGGGTTGCCCACCGTGGATCCCGATGCCGCAGCCAGTCATAGATCCCTTCGCCGGCGAAGGGGGATGGCCGGTGCGTGTTCCACCCGGCCGGCTTGGCGACGACCAGCAGGTGGGCGTCCTCGTGAACGATGCAGGGAATGGTGCTCAGGCGATGCGAGAGGTTGGGCTTTGGCCGTCACTTCGGTCCGCCGGGGGCGGGCGTGGCCGGCGGTTCCGCGCCCAGGGCGGTTTCGAGGGCGGCTTTCCATGCCGCGCCGAGGTCGGCCACGGCGTGGCCGGTGAGGCTGGTCCAGGTCTCCTCGCTGTAGCGCCCCTCGCGGATCGCCGCATTGAGCTTGGGGATGACCTCCTGGCCGTGCCGGCCGACGATCCAATTCAGGAAATTGGCGGTGATCCGGTAGCTGCCGTCGTAGCGGGCGCGGCTGAGGTTGCGGCGGGTGATCTCGGCACCGCGGGTCTGGGGCTCGAAGACGTAGAACCGGAGGTAATCGGTCAGGCCCTCGGTGAGCCAGACGGGCGCGCGGGTTGCGCCGGGCCGGCGTGGGGCGCGGCCGTACTGCTGAACCACGTGGACCAACTCATGGAACAGCGCCCCCAGGGCCTCGCCCTTGAGGTTCTGCCGGATCCACGAGGCGGCGCAGCGGATTCGCGTTCCGCTGGTGGCCGCCACGCCGGTCATGTCGCGGCTGAACACGATGCTGACGTGGGCGGGGGCGGTGTAACCCTCGCTCGGCAGAAGCCGGATCAGCTTTGGGTACCACTCCTGCACCATCGGTCCGACGGCGCTTCGTGCCCAGTCGGTGAGGTCGGGTGCCTCGGTGGTGTCGATGACGATGGACTGTGCTCCGCCGTCGGTTTGGATCGTATCGCGGATCCGCGGCGGGGCGTCGGTCGCGACGCGTTCGAGTGCGGGTCCGCCCTGTTCCACGACGTCGATCTCGCTGTAGAACGTGTTGCCGAAGGGATCCTGGTTCTCGGTGCGCGAGATCTCGAACAGCAGATAGCGGAACGTGCCGAGGCGGGCATTGGCCTTGCCGGCGGCCCGCACGCTCACGCCGTATTGGCCGCCGGCCTCGGCGGAGTCCTTGGGGCGGGTGTCGACCCGGGCGATCTCGAGCCATCCGCAGGAGGCGGGGTCATTGCCCCTGGGGGGGCGGGGATCAAACGAGGCGGCTTCCCCGGCGCTGGCAAACAGAACATAGACTTGGGGGCCGCGGGGTCCGGCATGCCAGGAGTAGGTGTTGACCTGCGCGAGGTCAACGGGTCGTCCCAAGTCCAGCAGGAGGCGCCCGCCGTCCGTGCCCGGGGCGAAGAAGAAATTGCGCCCCGGCTGATCCTCGTCGGTGGGGACGGTGCCGTCCACGAGCGACGCGAGGTCGGCGCCGTTGGGGTCTTGGCGGCCGTCGACCAGGACGGGGATGATCCCCGCGGCGGCGTCGTTGCGGGCCGGTGGCGGGACGTTGGGGAAGGTGAAAGACGGTTCGGCGTGGGCTGTGGCGTTGTGGTCAGCGACCACGGCCTGTCCGGCATCGAGGCCGATCGCCTCGAGGGGGATTCGCTCGAAGCCGAGTTTCCACGCCGGCGAATCGGGCTCGAGGCGGAAGTCGGAGGCTGCGGCGTCGACCAAGCGCGGATCCGCGTCCACCAGGTTGTTTTCGAACCGGACGAGGGGCCGCGCTTTGGCCTCGACGTCATCCCACCGGCCGCCGACGCAGAGGTTGCGGGCGACGACATTCCCGCGGGGGGCGCACGGGTCTTCGGCCAGGATCGAGTCGAGGCCGGGGTAGCGTCCGCGGTATGGCGGCTTCTGATACGCGATCCCCGAGAGGGTTCCCTTCTCGCGGCCTTCCTTGACCCATGCGTCGGCGTGGTACTTGGCCCAGCCGAGCGCCCGGGCATCGATGTGCAACGCCGGGCGGCAATCCACGAAGATGTTGTTTTCGACTCGGCAATCGCGGCCGCCGCCGATGAACGCGGCCCGGGTGACGCGCTCGAACACGTTGCCGATGATCGCCGTCCCGGAATACATGTCGTCGAGATAGACCCCCACGCAGCCGCGGCCCTCGAATCCCTGGATATCATGGAGGTAATTGTGCCGGATGACCGTGCCGCGCATCGTCCAGTCGCGTCCGGCATAGATCGCGCCGGCGTCGTTGGACTCGAAGCAGACGTGGTGGATTTCGTTCCTTTCGATCCGGTGATCGTTGCCGCCGAAGGCGACGGCCTGGTGGGGCGCGTGGTGGATCCGGTTGCGCGAGGCGCAGAGGCCGACGCCGTTCAGGCTGATGCCGGCCGAGTACATGGGCCGCCATCGGCCGTAGTGATGGATGTCGTTGTTGTCGGCCACGTGTCCTCCCGGGGTGAGCGTGGTGCGATCTCCTCCCGAGAGCGAGATACCGCCTGCGCCGCACTGGTAGATGGTGCAAGAGGCCACCGTGTGTCCGGCGCCGCCGCCGACGCTGATGGCCGTGCCGCCCGTGTTACGGATCGTGCAGCCGGCGATGCGGTTCGATTGGCCCCCCGTGATGACAATCGCCGTGTCCCGGACGCCCTCGAAGGTGAATCCCTGGAAGGTGGTGTGGGACACGTCGTTCATCCGCAGCAGCGTGGGAAGCACGGAGACTGTGGCCTGGCCGGCTTCAAGGGGTGCGGGCGGCCAGAAGTAGAGGATGCCTGCCTGGCGATCGAGGTACCACTCGCCCGGCTGATCGATTTCGGCGAGCAGGTTGTAGGCGTAGAACCACTGCCCTTTGCGGTAGCCATAATGATGGTAGGGCGGCTCGATTTCCAGGGTGTGGGCCGCGGGATCGAAGGCTCGCAGCCGCTGCCGTTGGTCTGACCAATCCCAGAACCAGTAGCCGTGCACCCAGACCTCCGGCTCCGCCGTCCAACGGCCGGGCCGGTCTTCCACGATCGAGAACAGGCCCTTGACACATTCCTTCGTGCCTCGCACGTCCACCGGTGTCCTGCCCGACACCTCCGCAATCCGGATGAAGCCCGTGTTCGGCCATCGGGAGAGGGGCATCGGCGCGTCTCGGAAGAAGAGCTCGAGTCCGCCGCCGCCGGCGGTGCCGTAGTCGCTAAGGCCCTGGGCGCGCAGGTCGGCTTCGAAGACCTGCCCGCGCGCGGTCTCCTCGAAGCGGGAAAGGACGGCGCTGTTCGTGACGGGCTTGAAGTCGGTCACCGTGATGCCTCCGAGCCAGCGCGCCGTCTCGCGCGGAGCCGCGCGGTAGACCACCGGGGCCTCTGCCGTTCCGGAGTCGGCGGCCGTCAACTCGAGGGGGCTGGCGAACCGATAGAGACCGCCGTGGACGGTGACTTGGACGCCGCCCCGGGGGAGGTTGCCATCCGCCTTGAGCTGGCGGATGGCGCGGCGGGCGCGGTCGATCGTCGCGAACGGGCCGTCAGAGCCCGTGGCGTCCGGCGCGGCCAGCGTTCCGGACCAGGCATCGTTGCCGCCGGGGGCGACGTGGAAGCCCGCTGCGGCTCGGCAAGGTCCCATCCCGCTGAGAGCCAACGCTAGGACAAACGCCAACCGGACCGCCCCGGCCAGGAACCGGGGTCGGCGGCTGGCAGCCGCGGAAGCGACGCGAGGGCCCGGGGGTGAGACCCGGCCGCAACGGTCGGTAAGGGACGCGTTCACAGCCCCTGGTGTACCCCCAACCGCAACGGAATCCAAGGTCAGTTCAACTTGTGGCGGAAGGAATGGCCGGAGGCGGGCTCGGGCAGCGCCGTCTGCTGACGCTCGGCAATGAGAGCCCCGAGATGGCGTTCGAGGTCGTCCGCGTTCACCGGTCCGCCGTCGCGAGCCTCGCGCACTGCGAGCTCGGCGCGTTCGGAGACGACCCGGCGGACAATCTCGGCGATTTCGGCGCCAACGAGGTGGTGTTGGCGCCCCACGGCTGCCAGGCGGGCCATCGACGGCGGGTCCAGTCGTTCGCCGGTGCCGCCGCGACGGCCTCCCATCCGGACCCACCGGGACAGTTCGGGATCCAGGAACTGCACACGGCGGGCTTCGCCCTCCGCCCGCTGCAGGTGGAGGCGGAAGATCTCGGCGATCTCCTCTTCCGAGGGGAGGGCCACATGGATGAGGAAATCGAATCGTCCGGGGCGCAGGAAGGCCGGGTCGACGTTGGGCAGGTTGTTGGTCGCGGCCAGCACGACGAGTCGCGTCGGGCGCCGCCGGAAGCCATCCATCAAATCGAGCAGACACGCGACCGCCTTGTCGTGGCATCGCATGCCGTCGTCCACGCCGGGCTGGCTGCGGCGGCTTCCGAGGGCGTCGAATTCATCGAAAAAAACGATCGCGCCCTCCGGGTGAGCGGAGGCCTGCTGCCAGAAGTTGCGCAAGTTGAGCTCCGTCGTTCCATACCACATGTTCAAGAAGACCGTGGCCGGCGTGCAATAGAAGGGCCGGCCGGTCTCGCCGGCCAGCGCCTCCGCGAGGAGGGTCTTTCCCGTGCCCGGCGGCCCATAGAGCAGCACGCCGTGAGGGTACGGACACCCCCATTCCTCGAACGCGGCGTGGCCCTTGAGGAAGGCAGCCACCATCTCGAGGCGTGCCCGGGCGCTGACATTGCAAACGTCTGAGAAGCGCCGGGTTGACTCGACGCGGAACCCGGAGAAATCGAGGATTCGGCCCTCCTTGTCCTGGGAGGTTGCGGATGCGGCGGGGTTGGACCGGGCGGGATCGCGGGCGTCGGCATCGCGTTGGCGTCGGCGGATGGCCTCGATCTGGTCCTTGGCCTTGCCGTAGTCCGGGTCGACCGCGAGGGTCTGCTCGAGTGCGGCCAGGGCGGCATCGAGGTTGCCCCGGGACTCCTCGATGCGGGCACGGACGAACCAGGCATCGGCGAGGTTGGGGTTGATCTCGATCACTCGCATCACGTCGGCAAAGGACGTGTCATAGTGGCGGGACCGGAGCAGGGCGAGGCTGCGATTGAACAGGCTCTCGAGCAAGTCGGGATGGAGTGCGAGTGCGAGGGTGTAGCATTCCGCGGCTTCGGCGAACCGGTTGAGCTTGTAGAAGTCGTTGCCGAGGTTGTGGACCTGGTATTCGGCATCGAGGCCGTCATAGACGTCGTCCGACTCGATGTCGGGCGCCTCCGGCGAATCGGCAGGCGTCTGCGCGGCGCGGAGCTGCCGGGCGAGCGTCTCGAGGCGGTCGGCCACTTCGAGGGTCTTCCGCTGGCCGGCCGCGGACACCCGCTGCCGGCAGCCTTCGAGACGGCGCAGCAGCACCGTCGCCTCGGTGGCTTCGGCGTCGGCCGAAGTCGGCGCCGACGGCGCCGCGGCGGGAAGGTCCAGCAGAACTCCCAGCAGACCGGCCAGCGCCGGGTCGCGCCCGATGAGCACCGCCAGCTGCCGATGCCGCTCACGCAGAACCGTCCATTGATCGCCGGGGCGCTGGGCAGGGACCGCGGCATCGGCAGCCAGCCGGGCGATCTCCCTGGCTTCCGTGCACTCGGGGTCAAACCGCAGCGCCATGAGCGCGCAATGGAGCGCGGTCGTCGGATCGCGCTGCTCGAGCAGCGCGCGCCCGAGCAGCAGGTATTCGTCTCGGAAGATGTTCTTCATCATTCAAGGGCTTTGCCGAACCGTGCCGGGAATCTCGCTGCAACAGCCCTCGAGCGCAAGGGGTGGGCAAGCACCGCAGGGTCTTCATGTGCCTGGGGACTCGACGGGGTCTGTGGTGCGCCTCGCCGGTGTGGTGTCTCGCGAATCGCTGGCGCATCGCTGCCCGGCTGTCCTTTTCACTCGGCATCGCGCGCGTACCAGTCGATGTTGCGCGTGGCGTACATGACGGCTGCGAGGGCGGCGAAGAGGCCGGCGGTGCCGATGAGGAGCGAGTATTCCTGCTCGCGCAGAATCACGTACAGGAAGGTGTAGATGCCGACCAATCCCGCGCTGACGATCAGCGTGCGCCAACCGCTGTGCAGGATCCTCAGGCTGTAGAGGCTGATGAGAAGGGTCGAGGCCGCCGCGCCGGCGGCGTACGCCAGGCCGAACGCCCAGAATTCCGAGAGGGAGAGCAGCCCCAGGTAGAAGAGGCAGAGGGCGGCGCCCACCAGGGTGTACTGGAAGGGATGCACCCGCAGCGGAGAGCGCACTTCGAACAGGAAGAACGTCGTGAAGACCAGCGCGAGGAAGAGAACGCCGTACTTGATCGAGCGTTCGACATACCGATAGACGTCGAGCAGGGGGACGAGAGCGACGCCGAACAGCGACTGGCTCAGCGTTGTGCCGGTGAGGGGATCGCCCGAGTCCTCGTCCGACCACTGCTGCGGGTAGTTGCGTCCGTAGTAACTCATCTCCCAGAGCGCCTCGAATCCATCCGCGGTGACCTTCCGCGTCGACGGCAGAAAGGCGCCGTTGAAGCTCGGGTCAGGCCATGCGGAGGTCAACTGCACGCGGTTCTGCCGGCCGAACGGGGCGAAACTGAGGTTGTGGCTGCCATTGAGATTCAGCGCCAGCTCGAAGTTGACCGTGTCCGACGGAAACGACGGCCCGCGCAACCGGGCATGGACGCCGGCCCTGTCGCCCATGCGCGCGCCGGGTTCGAGCGCCACGGTCTGGTCGCCCCACTTCAGGCTGAGAGCCTCCTTGGCCCCCCTGAGATCCGTGATCGTGAACACCAGGATCGCGTCGTCCCAAAGCACATCCTCCGGGGCGACCTTCCAATCCTCGAAGGAGGGCCGGTTGAAGCGGCCCACCATCTTGAGGCCGGCGCGATAGACGACCGTCTCATAGATGCCCCGATGCAGTCGGTCGGGCTTCAGTTCGCCGGTCACCTCGAGGCTTTCGGGCAGAAAAGACGCCCGATGCACGCGGGTCTCGAGCGCCTCGACGCGCTCGATGCGGTCGCCGACCGTCTCATTCTTCCAGGTCTTGTAGTGCTTCTGGTAGGGCACGACCAGGATCGGACCGGCAATGACCTGGGGTCGGCCCCACGTCGAGGTGATGTTCTCGATCGCCTCGTGGTATCGGGACCGGCGCTCGGACAGGACGCCCCGAATCAGGCTCAGGGGGATCAGGCCGGCGATGACCAGGACCGCGATCACGATCAACCGGACGACGGTGTTGAACCGGTGCAGCGAAGGTGAGGGCGTGGGGGGAGGGGCGGTTGGGGAGGGGGAGACCGGGGTGTCATTCATGGTACGTTGGAAACCTGAGGCGCACCGTTCATTGGGTTGTACCATACACAAGACGGATTATCTTTGCAATACAAAGTATATGGTCATTTCGTGTGAGTCCGTGGGGTGGGCGACACCATGCCCCTCACCCGACCTCCGGTCACCGTCTTCCGATCGGATGGGGAGAGGGTGGGAAGGAGGGGTCAGTGCCACGTATCCTGAGGAACACCACACCAGAGTTCTCGACTTGTGGGATGTGGGGTCAGCAGGTCAAGTTTGGTCCCTGCCGTTCCAACCCCAGCCCCCCGCCTTCGAGGACTCTACATTAGCGAGGCGCGGAAGAGGGGTGGGCAAGCAGAGCAGGATCTTCATGTGCCTGGGGACTCGACTGGGTTTGAGGCGGCGCCTCGCTGGAGTTGAATTTCGTTGACGACCAAAGGGATATACTTATAACTGCAGCACGAAATCCAGTCCAAGGGATGCTCGAAACCGCCGCGAGAGCGGCGGGTCCAAACAGGGGCAAGCGTGGGATGGGACGGGGCGTCCATTCGGGCTGGAGCATCGCGAAGCCGCAGACTCAGAGACAAACCGAGAGTTCAAATCCCCCCAGGAGAACGCCTATGAAATCCTTGGTCCACCTGTTGTCGAGCCGTCGCTCGAAGCTGTTGCCCCTGCTTGTCGGACTGGCGTTGGCGCCGGCCGCCAGCGCCGGCATTTTGGATGACTTCAACGACAACACCAAGACGGGGTGGACGGACTTCACCTTTATTCCCGGGTTTGGGCTGCCGACGGAGACGGGCCAGCAATTCCGCTTCGACCAACCGCCGGCCAAGCAGGACATCTTCAGTGCGAGCCAGAAGACGAGCCAGTTGTACGAGTTGAAGGAGGGTCGGACCCTCGAGTTTCGGGTGGATCTGGTGCAGGGCTCGGGGGAGGACGCCTACGCGGTATTGGCTTTCATTCCCAACACGGGCGGGAACAACCCGGGCACACTGGCCGGGTACGGACTTGCGAAGGACCCGACCGACGTGTTGATCACGAAGGGGATACAGAAGTACTTCGTGGCTGACGACACGGTGACGGCGGAACTGAAGAACGACAATGTCACCCTGGTGCTGAGGCTGGCGGTGAAGAACGGCAACGTGACGGTGACGGGCCGGGTGCTGGACAAGGACAATGCGAATGCCGTGCTTTGGGAGCGAACGGTGGTGGACACGCCAGCGGCGGACATGATGGCGGACGGCAGCGATTCGCCGGCGGCGCCGTTCATTACCACGGGGTATTTCACGCTGTACTGCTACCAGCAATACAGCGAGGACAAGGTCTACTCGGTGTACTATGACAACGCGCAGGTGTTCGTGACCGAGGCGACGGTCATCGACGATTTCAACGACAACACCAAGACCGCGTGGGCGGATTTCACTTTCGTTCCCGGGTTCGGTCTGCCGACGGAAGAGAGCCAACAGTTCCATTTTGACCTGCCGCCGGCCCGGCAGGACATCTTCACCGCGAGCCAAAAGACCACCAAGGTGATCGAGCTCAAGGAAGGGGAACAGGTGCGGTTGGAGGTGGATTACGTCCAGGGCTCGGGGGAGGATGCTTTTGGAGTGGTGGCGTTCATTCCGAACACAGGCGGCAACAACCCGGGCACGCTGGCCGGCTATGGCATGGCGAAGGACCCGACGGACGTGCTCATCACGAAGGGCATTCAGAAGTACTTCATCGACGATGACACCCCGACGGGGACCTTGAAGAACGAGAATGTGATGCTGGCGCTGACGCTGACGGTATCCGGGGGGAACGTGGAGATCACGGGCGAGGTATTGGACAAGGACGACAACAACGCGGTGATGTGGTCCCGGACGTTCCTGGACACGCCGGCGGCGGACATGTTGGAAGACGGCACGGATTCGCCGGCCGCGCCGTACATCACGACGGGGTACTTCACGCTTTATTGCTACCAGCAATACAACGAGGAGAAGTATTACTCCGTCTATTTCGACAACGCGGTCCTGCACGCGCCGCCGTCGGCGGAGAACGTCGCCCCCGTGCTCACGGACATTCTGCCCGAGGAGTATGCGAACTTCCTGCCGTCCTCGACAACGATCTCGTTCAAGGTGACTGACGATGCTGCGCTGTCGAACGACAAGATTTCGGTCACGCTGAACGGGACGGTCTACACCACGGCGAACGGCCTGGTGTTGACCGGCACGGGGAACACGCGAAACGTCAGCCTCGGCGGCCTGGCCGCCAACGTGAACTACGCGGCGGTCCTGTCCGCCGAGGACAGCGGCGGTCTGGTGACGACGCGCAATCTCTGGTTCGACACGTTTGCCGAGAGCACGCTGGTCATCGAGGTCGAGGACTACAACTTCTGGTACGGCCAGTTCATTGACAATCCGATTCCGGTGATGGAGGGGAGCTGGGATCCCAGCGCCTACAGCCTCCAGATCGGCGCGGCGACTGTGGACTTCAGCGACACCCGGACGTCGCCTGACGGCGAGAACACGAAGTACCGGCCCGACGATCCCGTCCGCATGCAGCATTCGCTGGACCGGGTCCGGGCGAAGTACGAGGCTGCCGGGGGCGCTGGCTACGAGGTGTATGATTACGCGGTCGGCGATATCGCGGCGGGCGAGTGGATGAACTACACGCGGACATTCCCGGCGGGGAACTACGAGGTGTACCTGCGGGAGGGCTTGGCGAACATGGCCACGGGCGAGAGCGTGCTCGAGGAGGTCACGGGCGATCCCACCCAACCGGATGCGGCGACCCGCGTTCTGGGGTCGTTCCTGGGCGCGCGGACCGGGTTCCAGTACCGCAACTTCGCTCTCACCGACGGCACCGGTCAGAACAAGATCGTCCTCGCGCTCTCGGGGGTGAAGACCCTGCGGTTGCGTCAGGTCACGCCGGACCCCGGGGATGGGGCCCGTTACTTGAACTACCTGGCCTTCATTCCGGCGACGGGGCCGGTGGTGGATCGTGCGGCGGTGACGTCGCTGGCTCCGGTGCCGGACTCGACGACGGCGACGGTGCAACCGGTGATTGACGCGGTGATCGAGAACCGGACGACGACGGTGAACGTGGGGACGGTGCAACTCGAGGTGAACGGGCAGGTCGTGGGCGCGACGGTCACGCCGACCGCCACGGGAGCGACGGTGCATTATGCCGTCACGCCGCTGCCGGCGTCGGGCGCGGTCAACAGTGCCACAATCACCTTCAAGGACAGCGCGGGCGTTGATGTGACCGCCTCGTGGCAGTTCACGATCACCTACTTGACGCTGGATCCGGCGAATCGGCAGCCTGGTCCGGGCACGGCGCGCGGGTTCAACGTGCGCATGGTGCAATCAGACCCCGCCAACGGAGCCCTCGAGAGCAGCCTCGAGCGCGCGGAACTGCAGTTGGCGAACAGCCCGACGATTCCGTCGGTGGTCGACACCAACGTCATCAAGCAGATCGTGGATATGTCGCAGGACGGTGGTGCGGCGGGGTTCTTCGCGAAGGAGTATATTGTTCCCGGGCTCGAGGAAGGGTTGTACGGGACCGATGACTTCACGGTCGAGGCGACGGCGTGGCTCGAGTTGGCCGCCGGGTCCTATCGGTTCACCATCATCAGCGACGATGGTTTCAAGGTGTCGTCGGGCGCGAAGCTGAGCGACAAGAGCCCGCTCTTGGGCTTCCGGAACGGGGGCACGGCGAACGAGGTGCTGGGGACGTTCGAGTTCGTGGTGCCATCGAGCGGGTTTTATCCGTTCCGGCTGGTCTGGTACGAGCGGGGTGGCGGCGCCAATGCGGAATGGACCTCGGTGAACCTGAACACGGGCGTGCGAACGCTGGTCAACGACGCGGCGGAACCGACGGCGATCAAGGCCTATCTGGATCTGGTGCCTCCGCCGCCGGTCAAGGTGCAGTCGTCCGCGACCATCAACGCGGGGTTCGCGGATGATGCCACAGCGGTCATCGACACGGGGGCGAAGCGAATCAGCATCCCGGCAAGCGGCGGGATCCGGTTCTATCGGCTGGTGGGCGCCTCGGCGCTGAGGGTTACGTCGACTCAGCTCGATGGGGCGAACGTCATCATGACCTACGAATGACCGGCGGTGCGCGCGCCGAGCGTTGAGGCGCTGGGCGCGCGGCGGTTCGCGCTCTCTGGAGTGCGCAGCAACGTGGCGCGCGGGGGTTCCCGCGCGCCTTGTTCTGTCTGCGGATCCCCGCTTGTCATCGGGCCTCGAGGCCGTCAGACTCCGGGGGCGTGCCGACGGAGGTGTCCAGAGTTTTTCCCGACAGTCTGTCGGGGTTGGTCGAGCGGGTGACCTTCTTCAACGAGGACAGCGGTTTTGCGGTCCTGCAGGTGAAGGTCAAGGGGCACCGCGACCTGGTGACGGTGGTGGGGTCCTTGCCGTCGGTCAGCGCCGGGGAATGGCTGACGGCGGAGGGACGATGGGTTCAGGATCGGGAGTATGGGAGGCAATTGCGGGCGGAGATTCTGACGTGCACGCCGCCCACCACGCGAGAGGGCATCGAGAAGTACCTGGCCTCGGGCATGATCAAGGGGATTGGCCCGGTGTATGCCTCGAAGTTGGTGGCCCGCTTTGGAGAGGGGATTTTCGACATCATCGACGGGTGTTCAGCCCGGCTCGAGGAGGTCGAGGGGATTGGGCCGAAGCGGCGCCGGTTGATCAAGGCGGCCTGGGCGGAGCAGAAGGTGGTGCGGGAGATCATGGTGTTCCTGCACTCGCACGGGGTCAGCACGAGCCGCGCAACGCGCATTTACAGGACCTACGGTGAGCAAGCGATCGAGGTCGTGCGCGCCAATCCCTATGCCCTGGCCCGCGACATCGCCGGGATCGGGTTCAAGAGCGCGGACCAGATCGCGAGCCGACTCGGGGTGCCGCCGGATTCACTCCAGCGGGCGATGGCCGGCTTGAGCCACGTCCTGCTCGAAGCGACGCAGGATGGACACTGCGCATTACCCCGGGAGACGCTGCTCGAGCGGGCGGGCCAGCTGCTGTCGGTGGCGCTGGCCCCGGTCGAGACCGCGCTGCAACGGGCGCTGGCGGCGGGGGAACTGGCCGAGGAGACGATTGGCGCTGAGTCCTGGGTTTTTCTGCCTGCGCTGCGGAGGGCGGAGGAGACGATCGCCGCGCGGATTCTGGAGTTGGGCGAGGGGGCGCCGGCGTATCCGGCGATCGACCGTGAGAAGGCCTGTGCGTGGTGCGAGGGTAAGATGGGCAAGGCCCTGGCGGCGAGCCAGCGCGCAGCGCTGGACCAGGCGTTGCGTGCGCGGTTGGTCGTGATCACGGGCGGGCCGGGGGTGGGGAAGACGACGCTGGTCCGGGCCATCCTGATGGTATTGCGGGCCAAGGGCATTCGGTGTGTGCTTTGCGCGCCGACAGGGCGGGCTGCCAAGCGGTTGGCCGAGGCCGCCGGCCAGGAGGCGAGCACGATTCATCGTCTTCTCGAGGTCCATCCCGGGACCGGCCGATTCATCCGGAACGAGGAGCACCCGATCGACGCGGAACTGCTGGTGGTGGACGAATGCTCGATGGTGGACGTGCCGCTGATGGCCCACGTGCTGCGGGCGCTTCCTCACGGGGCCAGCTTGCTGATGGTGGGGGATGTCGATCAGCTGCCGTCGGTTGGTCCGGGGATGGTGTTGCGGCACGTGATCGAAAGCGGCCGGGTGCCGGTGGTGCGGCTGACGGAGGTCTTCCGGCAAGCGGCGGGCAGTCGGATCATCACCACGGCGCATCGGATCAACGAGGGGTTGTTTCCGGAGTTGTCGGCGCAGGATCCGGCTTCGGACTTTTTCTTCATCGAGCGGCAGGATCCCGAGTCGATCGCGGCCACGTTGATCGAGGTGGTGCGCCGGCGGATCCCGGCGCGGTTTGGTCTGGACCCGTTGCAGGACGTGCAGGTGCTGTGTCCGATGAACCGGAATTCACTCGGCACGCACGAATTGAACCGGCAGCTTCAGCAGGCATTGAACCCGCCGCGGTCGGACCGGCCGGCGATCGAGAAGTTCGGCGTGCGGTACCAGTGCGGCGACAAGGTGATGCAGATCCAGAACGACTATGACAAGGACGTGTTCAACGGGGACATTGGCCAGGTGACGCGATTGGATCCTGTGGAACGGGAGCTGGCGGTGCGGTTCGATCAACGCGAGGTGGTCTATGATTTTGGGGAGTTGGACGAACTCGTGCTGGCGTATGCCATTACCATCCACAAGTCCCAGGGATCCGAGTTTCCCGCGGTGGTGATACCGCTGGCGACGCAGCAGTACGTCCTGTTGCAGCGCAATTTGGTGTACACGGGGGTTACCAGAGGCAAACGTCTGGTGGTGTTGATCGGGCAGAAGCGGGCGCTGGCGATGGCGATTCGCAACAACCGCACCGAGCACCGGTTCTCGGGGCTGCTCGAGCGCCTAGCGAGGCGCGCCTCAGACCAATGAAACATGCAGTCCAGAGAAACCGTGGGGGGCGGCGGGGCACCCTGCCTCCGCGCCTCGCTCATCTAGAGTCCTCGACGGAGGAAGGGGAGGCCTGGAACAGCAGAGACCCAAACTTGACCCAATCGCATCGACTTTCACAAGTCGAGGACTCTAGCCCGGATCGCCCATGACCGGAACGATGAACCTGAAATCCTGGCTTAGGCAACACCGCGCACGGAGCGGGGGAACACCAACATGAGGTCGGTTGGGCTAGTGTGGTGTCCCTCAAATGGGTGGACATTCGTTGCGCCCAAAACGGCCTGGGACGAGGACCTCGGCGAGCTCGGTCGAGCCGCGCGAGGAGGGAGTGTATCCCTGGCGATACTCGACCG
>Ga0116144_10001048_pt1 | contig 34835 bp, 26 predicted proteins | sample AD_UKC035_MetaG_FD_89746 | JGI IMG/M metagenome (GOLD analysis project Ga0116144, IMG submission 89746) | Active sludge microbial communities of municipal wastewater-treating anaerobic digesters from USA - AD_UKC035_MetaG | ecosystem: Engineered > Bioreactor > Anaerobic > Digestate | place: USA...
CAGATTCTGCTGCAGCTGTCGATGGTTCTGCGTGGCGTCGTTTCGCAGACCCTGCTGCCGAAGCCAGATGGCGGCCGGATCGCTGCTTTCGAGGTGTTGATCAATACTTCGGCCGTGCGTTCACTGATTGCCGACGGTAAGATTCACATGCTGCCGTCATATCTCGAAACCGGCACCGAATATGGTATGACGACAATGGAAATGTCGCTGGCGCAGCTGGTTAAAGATCGAGTCGTCAAGCTCGATGATGCAATGGCAGTCGCTCCCAATCCGGCTGCCCTGCGCAAGATTCTGCACGAACCGCCAGTTTGACCTATGGGGGCCAGATGCTGAAAATACATGATTTTTTTGAAACTGCAATAGAACGCCAGGCTTCCGATCTGCATTTGAAGACTGGTTCGCCGCCTATCATCAGGGTGGGCGGCAGGCTGATCTCTCTGCCAAACGAACCGCTGGCTTATCAGGAAATGCCCGGTCTCTTTCTGCCACTGATGGATGTAAAGGCGCAAAGCGACCTGCGTTCACAGTATGAAACCAATTTCATGATCCGCTACAAGAACCGCTGGCGGGTGCGCGTCTGTATTTTCAAGCAGCGCGGTTGCCTGTCTGGCGCTTTTCGCTTCATTCCGACCATTGTTCCTTCGATCGACTCACTCGGCCTGCCGCCGATGCTCAAAGATATAGCAGCCAGGCCGCGCGGCCTTTTTCTGGTCACCGGGCCGGCCAACTCAGGCAAAACCCATACTCTCGCGGCAATTGTCAACGAGATCAACCGCATTTCGCACCGGCATGTGATCACCATCGAAGACCCGATCGAATTCGTTTATCGCGAGCGCAAGTCGATCTTTACGCAGCGTGAAATCGGGATTACCGCCAGTGACTATCACGGTGCTCTTATGAACGCTCTGCGCGAAGACCCTGACGTCATCCTGGTCGGCGAAATGCGCGATACCGAGACGATCGAAATGGTTCTGACTGCGGCTGAGACCGGGCATCTTGTGCTGTCGACCCTGCACACTGTCGGTGCGGTACAGACTATTGACCGCATTATCAACGTTTTTCCGGGGCACCGGCATGAAGAGATTCGTACTCAGCTGTCGATGTCGCTGATCGGCATCATTTCGCAGATTCTGCTGCCGAGCCTGCATAAACGCGAGCGGGTTATGGCCCACGAGTTGATGATCATGAATTCTGCCATGCGCAATATGATTCGTGAAAAGAAGACGAATCAGCTCAAATCAGCACTGATGCTGGCGCGCAAGGAAGGCTGCAAAACCCTCAAGGATTCACTCAATGAAATTCTCAAAGACGAAAGAGTCGATGGACGGCTGGTTACAAATATCATGAAGGAGATTGTAGAATGACCGCCTTTCACGAAATCGAATCCTTCAGATACGTCAAGGCGGCGCGCCGGCTTTTGCGGCCCGCTACCGCCCGGCTGGAAGAACTTACTCAGGCTGATATTTCAGACGAACTGCATTTTGAAACCCTTCTCGGACTTGGCAAAATTGGCGACATTTCTTCTCTCAATACGCTGACCCGGGCTTTTGATGAGTATTCTGACTGTATCGAACCGATAACTGCTCTCGGCCATTTTCGCAGCAGTTCGTCGGTACAGCGCCTACTCGAACGTCTGCAGAACCCTGATGCCCAGCACAAGGAAGAGATCGTTCGTGTGCTTGGTGAAATCGGCGACCCGATGGCAGCCAGGCCGCTGATGGATCTGCTGCACGACGAAGACCGCATGGTGCGCTATTATTCAGCACGTGCACTGTTCAAAATGGGCGGGCGAGATGTGGTGCAGAGCCTGTGCGGGCTGCTCAACGACCCCGATGAATGGATCGTCATCAACGTGCTCGAGATTCTTTCGCAGCTCAAAGATCCCGAGGCGGTGCCGGCGCTGGTCGGGCAGTTCGAAATCGCGCGCGATTCGCGGCTCAAGGCGATTATCATTTCGTCACTGGCTACCTTTGCCGAAGCGCGCCTGCTCAAAACCTTCGAGAGCGGGCTCGATTCGTTCGATCCCAGAATTCAGGCGAACTCGGTCGAAGCGATTTCGTGCCTCAAGATTCCTGCACTCGAAATGAAGCGCAAACTTAAAAAATTCTATGGACACCCGAACAACCGGGTTCGTGCCAATGTCTGCATTGCTCTGGTCGTAGCCGATGCCGAAGCGGTGGGCGAAGAGCTCAAGGCGATGATGCATAGCGCCGACGCCGCGACACGGCGCTCGGCCGCTTACGTTCTCGCCAGAATCAATATCGACCGGCGCCAGGAATACATTCACGAGCTGCTGCTCGACGAATATTTCGGGGTGCGCAAAATGGCGCTCAAGGCTGCGCTGTCGCTTGAGAGCGGTGTCGGCGTGCGCGAAATCAGACCGCTGCTGAGCGACGAAAACCAGTGGGTGCGCAAGGAAGCGGTCGAATGTGCGACCCGTATCGAAGATTTTCCCGACCAGGATATTCTCGATCTGTTAAAGAAAGAAGAGAGCGCACCGGTCATCAAATGTGCGCTCGATTACGTGGTTTCGCGTGCTATCAAAGAGGCGGTGCCCACGATTTTCGAACGCATCAGAAAAGAACCGGAAGAGGAAATGCCCTGGCTGATCGCGGCTCTTGGTCACCTTGGCGCCCGTGAAGAACTGATCAAGATCAAGAAGAGTCTTGGCGCCGTGCGCTCTGAGGTTTTTTCTGAGTATTACCAGGCACTGCTGCTGAACGGTGAACTGGCGGTATTCGAAGAGCTTGCCGCTGCCCTGACCGAGAAAAAGCGTGAAAATGAGCTGATGACCTGGGTGCGCATCGCCGGCAACATCGGCGCTTACATGCAGCAGCCCGAAAAATTCTCGCAAACCATGCTAAAAGCCCTGGCCGAAGAAGTCAGCCGCGACATGGAAGGCGTGGCGACCCTCGATGCACCGGGGCAGATTTCTGACCACCAGGCCGCACTCGCAAAGGCGCTCGAATATATTGCCGGCAGTGATTTCGCCAGGGCACGCGAACTGCTCGAAAAAGTCGTGGCAGCAATGCCTGACCATATCGAAGCCCGCTACCATCTGGCGCTGTGCTGTTATAATCTTGGCGAGATGAAGAAAGCTTCTACTCTGCTTGCCGGCATCATCGACGATGAACCGGCACACATCAACGCCGCTGTTCTGCTCGGTCAGATCTATTTCCGCAAAAAAGAATGGGATCTGCTCGCTTCGTGCTATGAGCGGGTGCAGCAGTTTGTCAGCGCCGATGACAAAAAGAACCTGATCCGTATTTATGGTGCGCTCGGTCTGGCCTACTTCAATCAGAAAAAATACGCACAGGCCATCACCGCGCTCAGTCGCGGTCTGCAGGCCAACCCGCGCGATCTTTCGTCTTCTTATCATCTCGCGTTGTGTTATTATTCTCTTGAAGAGACCGAAAAGGCGAGAACCATACTCGAAGGTCTGCGCAAGACGCTGCCACCCGACAGCCAGGTGCTCAAGAACGTTCTTGAACTGCTGCAGCGCATCTAATGCGCTCCTTTTTATGAACAAATCTGCAAAATCTGCCGATTGAACAGCAAATATCTTTTACAGAGGTCTGAATAATGACGGAATTATTGAAGATTTGCCAGATGGTAAAGGTCAAAGGCGCTTCTGACCTGCATCTTTTTCCTGACCAGCCGATTTTTTATCGCCTGCACGGCGCCATCGAAAAGCTCGAAGGCATAATGCTCAATGAAGACCAGATCAAAAAAATCATTCTCGAAACCAGCTCACCCAAAGCCCGCGAAATTCTCGGGCGCCAGCGTCAGGTAACTTACGCCGAAGACGTTGCCGGGGTGGGGCGCCTGCGTTTTTCAGTATTTCTCGATAAAGGCAAATTTGCCATCGCCATACGCTTTATCGGCGAGAAGTTTTTCGAACTTGAAGACCTTGGTTTTGGCGAAGGCGTACGCAAGATCATCGCTCAGCCTTCCGGAATGATTCTGGTCGGCAGTCCGTCGGGCGAAGGCAAGACTTCGACCATCGCGGCACTGCTTAACTTCATCAACCGCCATTTCGAAAAAAGCATTTTTACCATCGAAAACCCCGTCGAATACGTGTTCAAGGATGACAAAAGCGCGTTCATTCAGCGCAGTATTCCGGTCGATATCAGCAATTTCTACAACGGCCTGTGTGAAGCCTATCGCGTCGATCCCGACGTCGTCGTCTCAGATTCGATCAACTACCCGGACGCCATGGATCAGGCTCTCACCCTGTGTGAATCAGGTTGTATGGTTATCGGTTCTACCGAAGGCGGCGACTGTCAGCAGATCGTCGATCGTCTGATCAGCTGCCGCATGCCGGCTGAGCGCGAAGCTCTGCGCGCCCGCATTGCTTCGCAGCTCAAGATGATCATCAGCCAGCGCCTCGTATCGCGAGAAGACCAGAGTGGCCGCATCGCCATCTTCGACATTCTCATCAACACGCCACAGATGAAAGCTCTGATTCGTAACAACAACATGGCCATGTTCAGATCTCTGCAGGGTCAGGGCGAGATAGCCGGAATGAAGACCTTCGATTCGCAGCTTGCCAACCTTGTGCGCAAACGGGTTGTCAGCCAGAAGAGCGCCGCCGATTATGCGATTGACAAAGCACGCATTTCGACCGGCCAGGCATAAGGAGGGCAGCCATGGATATCAAGAAACTCATCGAAAACGTTAAAAATGCCGGTGGTACCGAGCTGCATCTCAAGGTTTCGTCGCGCCCGCTCATGCGCAAAAACAAGTTTCTGCGTCACATGGAGTTTCCGCCCGTGCAGGAAACCGACATGAATGACCTGCTCAAAGCTCTGCTGAGCTCTGAAGACATCGAAAAATTCAACAAGACCAGCTCATTCGAAGCCAACTTCTTTGGCAAGCCACCGTGCAACTACCGCCTGACCCTTTTTCATTCGCAGCAGAAGCCGGTAGCGCTGATCAAGATCATCGACAGCCGCATTCCAACTCTCGAAGACATCAAGTTTCCTGAGGCGCTGGTCCCCTTTCTTGACGCCAGAAAAGGCATTTTTATCGTGGCCGGCCCGGCCCGTTCCGGCATTTCTACATCGCTTGCCAGCATGGTCGAGCGCATGAACCAGCGGCATTCCCGCCATATTCTCATCATCGAAGATCCTATCGAATTCAACTTCGAGCAGAAACGCTGCCGCATTTCGCAGCGCCAGTTCCGCAAGGATATTTTCGTGATCGATCAGGGCATCAACTTCGCCAAACGTATGGATGTCGATGTGCTGGTGATCGGCGACCTCAAACATGAAATTCCGTTCAGAAGCATCATCGAATACGTTGCCGGCGGGCATTTTGTCGTGCTCAGCATGCAGACGCTCGGTATCGTCAATACTCTCGAAAAGTTCATCTTTTCGTTCGCAGAGAGCGACCGCGAATTCGTCTGCCAGGTGCTGGCCGAGAACCTGCAGGGTGTCGTATCGCAGGCACTGATCGCCGATCAGGTCGGCAAGCGCATCGTGCCGGTGCATGAGACGCTGGTAATCAACAGCACGGTCATGAGCATCATTCAGAAGGGCAAGGTATCGCAGGTCGAGCCTAATATCGCCAGTGCCGGGCCGGGCAGTCAGCTGTTTGCGCAATCGGTTCAGAAGTTGTATCTTAAGAATGAACTCGATCGTGTCGCGGGTGAGAACTTCCTCGATTTCTACCGGGGTACCAGGGGGTAAGTGATGATTCGGGCTCTGCGCAACAACCGCGCTGCTTTTACGCTCATCGAAATGAGCGTGGTGGTAGCCATCATCGGGCTTCTCTACGTCACTGTGGTGCCGATGTACGGCCGCACGATTCAGCGCACCAGGGAAACCGCTCTCAAAAAAGACCTCTACGTCTTTCGTACCACACTCAACGACTACTTCAAAGACCACGAAAGGTGGCCCGAAAGCCTCGATACGCTGGTCGCTCAGGGCTATATCCGCAGTATTCCGCCAGATCCCTTCACCGAAAAGGCCGATACCTGGGTAACGGTGCCTTCGCAGCCGGGCAATAACGACGTGTATGACGTCAAATCCGGCGCCGAAGGCCAGAGCCTCGATGGAATAAACTATGCCGATTTTTGAGCCGCGCCGGCCGCCTGCCAGAGCCGGCGTTTCGCTGCTGATTCTGACCGTTTCGGTGCTGCTGCTGGCTGTCAGCCTGTCGGTGGCGATTCCGCGGGCCGATCTCGAAGTGCGCCGTGGCAAAGAAGATCAGCTTCGCTTCATTCTCGGTGAATTCAGACGTGCCGTCGGCAAATTCGAGCGCTGCCACAATCGTCTGCCGTCAGGCCCTGAAGAGCTGCTGCGCGACAGTCTTGGCAACCGCTTTTTGCGCAAGCCTTATGCTGACCCGTTTACCGGCTGTTTCGACTGGGTTTTTGCCAGAGACGACCAGGGGCGCCTGTTTGTTCATTCAGCCAGCGAAGAGCTCAGTATCAGCGGCGCCAGATACAGCGATTTCCGCTGACTGTTGTCGACTGGTTCAGTGTCCGGAATGGCACTAAGTTAACGACAGGTCTAAACTCAGATGTTTTACTCGTGCTCAGCGAAGCGGTGCTCGTAATCAGCAAAGCGGTAATCGTAAACGAAAAATCGACAGCGCAAATCGATTACGATTACGCGCACGGTTCACAAAATTCAGCTTCTTATCTTAGTGCCATTCTTCAGTGTCCGTTTAAACTGTCGACCGACGGTGCCACGTTCATCAGATCGCTGGCGTCTGTACTGGTTGAGGTTGTTGTCGCAGCCTCTGCCGATGTTGCGGCCGTTGCTTTGACCTCAGGCGACTCGGTCGGAGCTTCCTGATTGTCGGGGTTTTTCTTCATCAGCGCTTTGCCGATTTTTTCCCATTGCTTCTGGATGGCGTCGAAGGCCGAGGCGACGGCGGGAATCTTGCGCAGCAGCGACACGGCAGTGCTGCCAACCACGCCGCCGACAATTCCACCAATCAGCATGCCGACAACCGGAATCGGGATGAGCGCCTGACCGACCATCGAACCGACGACGCTGCCGGCAGTCTGGCCCGTAAAAGAGGGCAGGTCGATGCTGACCAGCGCCTTGCCGAGAATCTGTTTTTTCGTCAGTTCTTCGCCTGATTTCATGGCTTCGGCAGCTTCGTAACCGACTGCACCGCCGAACGCCTGAAAAGCCGAGCCGACGGTCGAGCCGATGATCATGCCGAAAGGCGGGCAGATTCCGGCTGAGGCGAGCTGCAGGCCCATCGAGACGACTTCGGAACCGCCACCGAGACCGGCCTGTACCATGAATGGCTTACTGGTAAGTTCTTCACCGACTTTGCTCAGATCGACCGATCGACCAGCTTTGAGGTCATCGTATATCTGCTGTACCAGTATTTTACCGGCATAGGTCTTGTAGTCGTAATTGAGCATGGTTTCGAACGCACTGGCTTCTTCTTTTGGCGCGGCAGTCTGCGCCCAGATCGGCAATGGCCCGACAATCAGCTGAAGAATGAGAATCCAGATCAGACCGCGAAGCAGATTTCTATTCATAATTAGTGTCTCCAGGTCAGCATGCATACTTTACGCGAATTGTTTACCACTATAATTTTACCAGAAAACCGTCTCTTGTTACAGTCATTGCGATTTGTCTCTGCAGACCCAGGCAGGCGAAGTCCCGAAGCAATCACATCGTTTCTGAGATCTGCAGATACTCATCTGGACAGGAGTTAAGAAATCTTAACGTTTTGCTACTTTCGCTGTTTGTCTGGCATGATATATTTATTATCAGAGATCTGTCAGGCAAGGAGGCGCAAACATGAAAAAGCTGTTGCCATTGATGGTGCTGCTGCTTTTGTGCGTGGCAGCGCCGGCTTTTGCGATGTTCTGTAATAGGTGTGGCAAAGAAATCGCAGACAGCTCGAACTTCTGCAACTGGTGCGGAAGCGCGGTGAACGCAACCGTTGAGCCTTCAGGCGATGCCGTGACGATGACAGGCAGAGACTGTACTCTGGCTGATTACCATTACGTCAATCAATATGAGCAGGTTGTCAACGGCGGCAGTTACGAGACTGCCAGTCGTGAAGCCCGAAACTTCAAACTGCAGCATGACCGCCGTATCGTCGAAGCCGCCAGTCAGTATGCCGGTTACAGCCTCTATGGCCGCAAAATGCACGATCTGCACGTCAAAAAATTCAACGCGCTTGAGAATTATCTCGATGCCTGGCGCGACCAGGAGCGCAGTCTGAATCGTGGATCTGCCCGCGCCGCCATGGCTCGCGCACAATACGTTCTTTCCGGTATCAACGAGGCGATCGAGGCCCTGCTGACTGGTGCCGGCAGTTTTGCTTCGGTAGCGAAGGCCGAAGAGATAGAAAACCGGGTACAGAAGAATTCCATCACTCATCACGTGACTTCAAAATTTCTGGTGGTCGACAATTACCGTCTGAAGACGAATGAGCCCCTCTGGGTAATTGAGGTGGCCGCCGGGCATGCCATGGTTCTGCACATGGGCACTGGTGGTTCATCATCACCAATTTCCGGCTGGGTATCGATTTCTGATCTCGAAAAGCGCTCGACCTGGCGCTATGACTCCACTCTCTATCCGCAGTCGCCGGGCACCCTTGTCTATAAAAAACTGCCCTCACCACCGGTCAGAGTGGTTATCGTCGATGATTCCTATTATCGCTGGCGGTTCAGCATGTTTTCCGGTTGGCCTCATTATCGCTCGCGCAGGCATTATCGCCCGTCACGCCCCCGCCCGCCAATTTCCCGCCCGCCTTCTTCGCACCCGCACAAACGCCCGCCGCGGCGCCGCTGACATCGTTTTTTCTGGAATTACGCCGACAGATGCGATAATATGGGCACATGACCCGCCGCAATCATGACGCAAAAAAGCCGCATAAAGATCTGAACGACCGCTGGGGGAAACTGCTTCCGCCAGATGTTCCTGCCGACAAGACGATCAGTCGAAAGTCAGGCAGCGGGCGCCCGCCGCAAACCTCATCAGATTTCAGCAATGCTTCATCTGATCGAGAAAAGCCGGCAGCCCAATCGCTGTCGCGGCGTCGCTCGATGACTGATTCATTTGCGCAATGGTTCAAGGATCTCCCGGAATACCGGGTGGCCTTTGCCGATGACGTCAACTCGCCGTCGCCGCTGAATTTCCGCTTGCAGGAAAAGCTTGGTGAAGGCGGCATGGGAGCCGTTTACGCCGGTGTTCAAAGTTCGATCGGGCGAAATATCGCAGTTAAGTTTCTTAAACCGGAACTGCTCGAAGACCAGGCTGCTGCCCGGCATTTCATTTTCGAGGGCCAGATTACCGGCCGGCTCGATCATCCGAATATTCTGCCGGTAATCGATATTGGCCGCACTCAGAATGGTGACCTGTTCATAGCGATGAAGAGGATCACCGGCAGCCGCTGGGATCAAACCTTCATGCAAAAGCGCCCCAGAGAAAACCTCGATATTTTTCTGCGGGCCTGTGATGCCATCGCATACGCTCACAGCCGGGGTATTATTCATCGCGACCTCAAGCCCGAGAACGTCATGCTCGGAGAGTTCGGCGAAATCATCATCACCGACTGGGGTCTTGCCGTTGCGCTCGATACTGTCAGAGACCAGAGCTGTGCTGAACAGCTGCAGGCCGGCACTCCTGCTTACATGGCGCCCGAAGTCGCCCGCTGTGAGTTCGCGGCGATCAGTGAGAGAACCGATGTTTATCTGCTGGGCGCCACCCTTTTCGAAGTCTGGACCGGAAAGGCTCCGCACACCGGAAAAGATGTCTATGCCTGCCTCGAAGCCGCGGCCGGCAACGTTATTCAGTCAGTCGACAAGGTTGACGAAATCGTTGAAATCGCGCACCGGGCGATGGCGACTGACCCGGCAGCACGTTATTCCTCTGTTCTGGAATTACAGAAGGCTGTTCAGGAATATCTGCAGCATTCTGAAAGCTTGAGCCTGACCCATTCAGCCAGAGCTGAGTATGAAAAACCGGGAAACAGCTATTCAGACCTGTCGCGGGCTCTCGCGCTGTTCGAAGAAGCGCTGAAACTCTGGAACGAAAATCCGGAAGCCCGCCGCGGTGTCAGTCAGACCCGCCTGCGTTTTGCCGCAGCCGCTCTTGCCCGCCGCGATCTCAATCTGGGTGAGTCGCTGCTTTTGCCCGACAACCCGGAACACCAGGAAGTCCTGCAGAAAATTCGCGAGGCCCAGGTGGTGCGAAAGAATCGTATTCGCCGCCTGCAGGTCGTCAGCTTTGTTTTTATGGGCTTTGCCGTCTCGGTATTTTTCATAATTCTGAACATCAAATCGACCCTCGAGTCCGAGCGCGACATCGCAAACGCGTCATTTCAGGCATTGCGCTTTGAAAAATCAGCCCTGCTCTCAGAACGTGATGACGCCCTCAACCAGCTCGCCAGCGAAAGAGAACACCTGCTTCGCCCTTTTTTCCAGACTCTGCAGCCTCGCTGACCATCACTACAGTCATCCTGCGCGCAGTCGCAGGATCCATGCCTGCTTTCCGTCGAAAACTGCTGCATTTCTTCAACGCTCAGTTCCTTGACTTGAGAAGGTCTGGCGTAGTAGATTCAGTCGTAGTTATCGAGCTTTTGCGCTGAATTATTCTTGCGAAAAAGTTGACTTGAATCTGAAACACAGGAAAAAATAGCGGAGTTTGGGCAGATTCCCAGCATTCGTTGTTTGTAGTAAAACCCAATGACCAGAAAACTTAATATCGCCCTGATTTCGCCCCGCACTGGCCTGTATCGCCATGAAACCGGCGTTTTTCCGATGTCGCTGCGCTATGCACCGCTGAACATGGTGACCCTGGCCGCTCTGATACCGCAGGAACTTCGTGGCGAAATCACCGTTTACGATGAAAGCGTCGAACACATAGATCCGACCACGATCAAGGCTGATATCGTCGGTTTGACCGGAATCACCGGCGTTTCGATGCGTTCATACGCCTATGCCGAATATTTTCGCCGGCAGGGCATTACCACGGTAATGGGTGGCCCACACGCTACCCTGATGCCAGAAGAGGCGGCAAAGCATGCCGATGCCGTTGTCATCGGGCATGGTTACGAAACCTGGCCGCGTCTGCTGCATGATTATTGCGAAGGCCGTCTGCAGAAATTCTACTACCCACCGGAAAAGATCGACTGGTCGCTGATTCCCGACCCGCATCGCAACATGTTTTCGCACAAGAAGTTCATAACCACCAACAGCACGCAGGCGGTTTTCGGTTGCCCGCATCACTGCGAATTCTGCGTTACCCCGATCATCTGCAAGGGAAACTACGAGCGCCGCCCGATCGCCGACGTCGTGGCCGAGCTGTCGCGCATGCCCGGGCGCTATGTCACTTTTCTCGATCCCAGCCCGGTCGAGAACACCGAGTATGCTATTGCGTTGTACAAAGCGCTGATTCCGTTGAAAAAACGCTGGGGCGGACTGGCTACTACCCGCATTGTCGATAACAAAGAACTGCTCGACGCCATGGAAGCCAGTGGCTGCTTCGGCCTGCTGATCGGCTTCGAGTCGCTCTCCGACAGTGGCAACTCGACGATCGGCAAAGAGTTCAACGACATCAGCAAATACCGGCGCCTGATGCGTGAGCTGCATGCCCGCAATATTTCGGTCATGGGTTGCTTCGTGCATGGCCTCGACAGTGATGGCCCCGATTGCTTCAAAAAGACTCTCGATTTCATTCACGATGCCAACGTCGATCTGCCGCGCTTCACCATCTGCACGCCGTTCCCCGGCACACCCTTTTTCGCGGGCCTCAAAAAAGAGGGCCGCATTCTCACCGAAAACTGGACGCTCTACGATGCGCAGCATGTGGTTTTTCAGCCGAAGAAAATGTCGGTCGAAGAGTTGCAGAAGGGCCACATCGACTGCTGGCACAGCGCCTACAGCATTTCCAGCATCTTCCGGCGCCTGGCCGGCTCGCGCACCTTCCTCGAATACACTATTCTGGCCAACATCGGCTACCGCATGTACTGCCGCGGCCACAAACGTTTCCCTCTTCGCCGCATGCAGAACGACTGGAAACTCACCTGCACCACCCTCGAAGACATCGCCAGAATCGAACCCGCCTACTGAGGTTTCAGTAACTCCAGGTTGACGTTTCAGGTATCAGAGCTGCGTAATACTGCTCAGCACCATGCTGTAAGAAATTCTTTCCTGCTCGAGGCGTAGAGATGGGGCATAGGTGCCGGTGAGAAGATCCTGGTAGAGCGCATATTCGTCGGCATCGAGTCTGGGCAGTTCTCTGACGGTCTGCTTTGGTTCAAAACCCCAGAACTCGCGATGGGCCAGCAGGGTATCGCGATTCATCAGCATCGATTTTGTCTGAGGAAAATAGCTGCGCATCTGGTCGAGCATTGCAAAGCCGTGCGTGTCGATGTCGCCCCAGTAAACGATATCGAGTTGCTTCAGCCAGTCGATTCCAGACAGGCGGTCGAGCCCATAACCCAGGCCGAAAATCACTATGGCACCGGCAACCTCTGGAAAAACCAGCCCGTTGATTTCATTTTCCGTTACAAAAACCTTTTGCAGAGGCAACTGAAGCCGCGCAAACTCGTCTATTCTTACCTGCATGTCTGTTAATCCGGCAATGGCCAGAGTGCTATCGAGAATCCTGAAGCGAACCTGCACCGGCCTGGTGTTGAAAACATAGCGTGCCTCGAAACCCGCGACGCCTCGTGTGCCGGCATTTATCGACTCTGAAGGCAACACTATATCGAGCAGCTCGCTCAGCACTTTTTTGTGAGTCTCGATAAATTTTGTATCTATGCCGGACAGATCGAGCTGGCGCAGATAAATTCCCGGTGCAGGGTGGGTAATCAGCCAGCTGCACACAGATAGAAGCTTGCCCCAGTTTTCGCTGTTCTCGATTACCGTAAAAGGATTCGCGGCAAGCCAGTCGCGCAATTCTGCAAAGGCCGCAAGAACCTGTTGGCAGGCGCTCTCGAACTTTTTAAAAGACGGTTCGCATTTTAAATACCTGAGCAGCGCCGGCAGGTCGGCAACCTTCACTGCGACAGGAATCTGGTTGCGGCCGACCACCCGGTTCACGACTTCCTGATATTCCAGGGTTATGCCGGCCTGGCCCTGGCCCGGAAGCTCGTTTACGAGAGTTTCTGCCCAGATTCTTACCTCGGCAAAATTTTCGTTGAGTTTGCTGCCTGATGGGTGCTTGAGGCTGATGCGCAGCGGAAAAAGCTCTTCGCCCAGCAGATGTGCCCGCAAGAACCGGCCTTTTTCCCAGTCTTTCTGCAGACGGGCCTTAATCTCGCGCATGCTTGTCCAGTTCGTCATCTGGCGCGGGCCTCGCGTTCTTCGCGATATTCCGAAATGGTCAGATTACGCAGCATCGATTCACGGCTGTCGTTGCCATAAACAAAGCCGACACTTTCGACGTAGGGCTCGATTATGTGAATTTTCTGCAATGGCGTCACGACCAGCAGCTGCAGGTTCATCTGTCTGAAAAGCTCGAGGCCATAGCGCGTCGATTCTTCAGAACCACGACCAAACGCCTCGTCGATAACCACGAAGCGAAAGCTGCGCGAACGAACTACGCCGCGTTCTAGCCCGAACTGATAAGCCAGGCTTGCCGCCAGAACGGTGTAGGCCAGTTTTTCTTTCTGGCCGCCTGATTTGCCGCCAGAGTCGGTATAATGCTCATACTCGCTGTTATCCTCGTTCCAGCGTTCTGAAGCTGCAAATACAAACCAGTTGCGAACGTCGGTGACCTTGCGTCGCCAGCGCAGGTCTGAATCTGCCAGGCCTTCGCGCCCTCTGAAACGTTCAATAATCGCTTTGACGCGCATGAACTTGCTCTCGGCGTAGTGTTCATCTTCACTTCCGGTGAGAGTTCCCTCGGTGCAGGCGCGCAGTTCCTGCCTGAAATCTCTGATATCGGCGTCAGGAGCCTGCTGATCTTCGAGTCTGATATATCGGCCGGGGTTGTATTCAATCTGTGCCAGCGAATGGTTGATTTTGCCGATGCGTTCTTTGATATTCTGGCATTCGAGATTCAGCTGAGTGTTAAAGTTGGCGATTTCATTGATGGTATTCTCGTTCAGCAGCTTCTTGAAACGCTCTTCAAATGCAGGCAAGGAGTCTTCGACCAGTTTGCGCAAAATCTCACGGTATTCGCCGGCCGCTTCGACCCGTGCATCGAATTCCTGCGTTTCTATCGGGTAGTCGCGGCGGTAATCCTGCATCAGCTGCACGATCTGCTCTTCTACCGTTTTGAGGCGGCGGGCATCGCTGTCTATGTGACCCTGCAGATGCTCGCGCAAGGTTCCCTCAAAAGCTTCGCAATTGCGCAGATTCAGCGTTTCGCCGGGCTTCAGCTCTTCGCATAACTGTCCGATTCTCGCGCAAAGTTCGGGGCGCTCCTGCTGGGGCACGGCTTCGACAATCGCCGAGGTATCTTCAATTTTCTGTTTGTTGATACTCTGTCTTTCTTCGCTCTTCGAACGGGCATTGCTGGCTGCGTCGAGCTTATCCTGGTTGCTGGTTATCTTCCCTTCGATCTCCTGCAGTTTGTGGGAAAGCTGCCTGAGGGTGTCTGACGATTCTTCAAGCTGCTGCCGTTCTCTGTCGAGGTCGGCGATTTCACGGGCGATCTGCTGCCAGTCGATGTCTGAAAAGTGCTCGTAGACAAGCAGACTTTCATAAGCACTTTTTGTGTTCTGATTGTTAATTCTCTCTTTTTGCAAAGCCGCCAACGAAGAGGATGTTGAAGTGATCTTCGTGGTGACACGCTGCAGATCAGCTGCCAGTGCCCTGATCTTTGCTTCGTTGCTCCAGCCCAGCACGTAGCGTGAACGATCGGCAATACTGTGGCGGTCGTCTTTTTCGTGGCGCTGCCCGCCGCTTTTGCTCTGGCCGTTGCGGGTGATCGCCTGGTGCTCACGTCTGAACCGCTCGATGTTTTCGCAGCAGGCGTAGTCAAAGCGTTTACCGAGCTCTCTTTCCAGCCAGCCATAAAATTCTGAGTCAGCCTTGATTTCGAGCTTTTTTACCAGAGAATCGGGGTGCAGTTCACTGGCAACACCGACAACCTCTTCTTTAACCCTGAAATACACGATGCGCCCGTGCAGGTCGGTCTTGTCGACCCATTCGGCCACCTTTGCATAGAGCTTATCCGGCACCAGCAAAGAAAGCCCGAAGTTGTGCAGCAGCCTTTCGATGGCTCCTTCCCAGACTTTTTCGCTTTCTCTGACCTGAATCAGCTCGCCGACGAATGGCACCTGCGTCTCTTCAATCGCGAGCGAGCTGCACAGAGCGTTGCGAATTGAAATCTGCAAGCCGGGAATATTGCTGCGCCGCTTTTTGAGCGATTCGATTTCTTCGCTCAGGCTTTTTTGCTCTGTCTGATGCTTGCGCAACTCAACCGCCTGGTCGGTGATCTGCCCCTGCAGATCTTCGTCGCGTTTGCGGCATGCCGGCAGCAGCTCATCGATACGACGACGGTTGGCCAGAAAACTGTCGAGATTGTCGGGTATGTCAAGGCCTGCCAGGCTGGCAAAGCGGCCATAGGCGTCGGCTTTTTTCTGTGTCTTTTCTTTTGCCAGATTTTTTTCGCTGACCAGCGCTTTGATGCGCTCGATGCGGTCGCCGCCGTTAGTCGCAATCTGTTGTTTAAGGTCATCCCGCTCGCCCTGCAGCCTGCCGCCAATGGTTTTGAGGCTTTCGATTTTTTCGCCCAGTTCGGCAATCTGAGTCTGCAGGCTTTGTTCTTCAATCTGCAGCATTTCGAGTTTTTTCAGGGCAAAGAAACTTCGCAGCTGCTCGCGGTTCTGGCGCATAGCAGTGATGCGCCGGTTGATCGATTCCTGGCGGTCACAGCTGGCAGCTATTATCGTAAGTTTTTCGATCTGGCTTCTGGCCTTGAGAACCGTTTCATGTGCACGGTTGAGGTCGTCGTAGTGATGCAGAAGCTGTTCGATTTTCCCGCTGACATCGAATTCCTGAAGCATGTGCTCACGCACGAACCCGGTAAGATTGCCAACCGATTTCATCGAAACCGTCTGATTGAAAAGCTCGAGCGCCTGATCGCTGCCGATGCCGAACAGGCGTTTGAACTCACCGCTGTAACCGGCAAAGGTGTCATAAATTGAGGCTTTACAGCTGCTTTTGAGCCTCTTTTTCAAGTTGCCCAGTTCATTGCCAAAATTAGCGAAGTGCTCTTTGAGAGTCAGGTCCTGAGGGGCTATCGCATAAAATCTGTCGGGCTGCCCTGTCGTTTCACGGCAGCAGAAAACCTGAGCCAGAGTGATCGTCTGACTGAATCCTGAATTTTCGAAAACTCCGAGAATAACCGAGTAACTGTTGTTGTCGCGCAATGCCACCGGCTTCGATGACAACCCGGTATCGCTTCTTTCGGATTTGTAATAACCAAGAACGTAGGTGCGCAGGGTGCGTTCGCTTTTATCGGCTCCGGCAGCCTTGTTGTAGGTAATGCGGGCCGGCGGCACCAGCAGGGTGGTAATGGCATCGATCAAAGTCGATTTGCCCGAGCCGATGTCGCCGGTAACCAGAATGTTGCGGCCTTCAGGGTTGAGCGACCAGACATGGTTATGAAAAGTGCCCCAGTTGTATAGTTCGAGCCTTTTCAGCCTGAATCCGGCAATTTCATCAGAAGCGGCAAATTCAAGGGTTGGCTGAGAATTCATCATTCGCCCTCTTTCTGCGCTTCATCTGGCGTTATGCTCGATTGATACTCGCGCAGTCGCTGGTCGAATTCGTTGAGCCACTGAGCATCGACAAAAGCTCTGATGATACGGCATACTTCGATCTGCTGATCGTTTCCTTTAAGTTTTCTGACGAAACCAAGTTCGGCAACCTTGTTGATATGCGTGCCGATCTGGTCAAAAAACCGTGCATCATTCGCATTGGCCGGAAAAAATGTGCGGCACATTTCGACAATCTCTTCGACCGGCAGAATCAGGCGTGTTTCGCCGCCAAAGGCATCGTGCTCGGCCAGTCGTCGGCGCAGCAGAGCAATCAGCAGGCTGACCGGGTAAGAAAGCTGGCGCCTGGTAATCAGCCTTGGCAGGGCTTCCTGCCCCTCTACCGGCGCCAGCTGGCGCAGCCAGGCGTAGCCTTCTGAATCGTCGAGCATCAGCTCGAGACCCATTACTGCAAGATACTCGCGCGCGCGCATCTGCAGGTCGGTAAGAGCCTGCCAGAGAATCTGGTCGTCGTCGCGGTAAACAATGCCCTTGAGCAGGGCGATGATCACCCGTGGAAACATGTCGTTCGGCTGGTTGCTGTTTTCACTCATGCTGTTACCTGTTGAAGATTATACGTGGAATCCTGGCACAACGCCACTTTTCAGGGGCTTCCTGCCATGTGATCGTTTCTTGACGATCTTCGTCAAAAACAGTTCTTTCATCTGCGCCGGCAATGACCAGATATGCTATCAGCTCACTCAGCCCCTGCTGTAAAGGATAGTGCTCGACAACTGTAGCGAGAGTGGTTTGCGTCTCCTGCTGAAGCAGTCTGCGTATCTGGCTGCGCAGAAGTTCCTTGTCGATGATTATCTGATCGAAAAGAGCTGCTGTATCGATGTCTGAACCGTCGCCGAGCTGAATAACCGACTCTATTCTCGGTCTGATTACCGGTTTGAAAAGAGGCCTTTCCATCGGCATGTCAACTGCGGCAGCGCCCGGCTCATCGATGCTCATGAAGGCTTTGTCGGTGGGCGGCCGGTCATGCACTTTGACTGCCAGGGCTTCAATGTGCTGAAAAATCTGAATAATTCTGCGATTTTCAAGAAAGGTCTGATCTTCCAGAAAGCGCCGCAGCTGCTGCGAGAGCCTGGCAACCGTGCGCTGCGTAGTTTCGCCCGCCATGAGCCAGTCAAAATGAATGCGGCTGAGTCGAGGATCTGGCCCGAGAGCCTTGATTGGTTCCATGGCAAGCACTTTTTCGATCAGGTCGGTAAATTCTTCCTGACGGTCAGGAGACATGATGAATTCCCAGAATGCGCGAAAACTTCTGCCCTGATCGGTATCTTCGATAGCTTCGCGCTCGCCGAAAATTTTCTCGAGCAGCTCTCCTTTGCGGCCTTCCCAGGTGGCAATCTGCTCGCGAACCTTGCGGTCGAGCATGCGAAAATTGTGCTCAACCTCGCGAAAATCGCCGAGCAGGCTTCTCGCCAGCATATTCATCTGCTGAAAGCGGTCTTTAAGGGCCGTATCATCGAGCATATCGATTTCGCCGGCACGAAGTCGCGCGATCTGTTTCTCAAGGTCAGCTTTCTGCTTTTCCAGATCGGCGATACGGGTCTCAACGTCGTCATCACTGCCTGAAACAATCTGGCGCAGCAATTCAAAAACCGTTCTCAGCCGCGACTCAGTGCCGACAAAAACGCGACTGGTGAGGCTTTCGAGCCAGAGAATTGCCTTTTCTGTGGCCGGAGTAAGGTCGAAATGTGCTTCATCCTGACCGGGCGGATAAAATTTTCGCAGCCAGCCCTTGTCGTTCTGCGTCCAGTCGTTCAGATAATGCGCCGCCGCCTTCGGAAAAGCCTCTTCGCCGAGCTGTTCGCGCAGCCTGAAAAGCTCGTCTTCGAGTTTCGCCTCAAGATCGCTTTGCGAAAGCGTTCTCGCGTTAGGAACAATGAATTCTCGATAAAGAAAGCTGATGATCAGCGGGCCATTATCGGCTCTCAGCAACTGCCATGCCGGGTGTATTTTTCTGAGCGTTGTAAGATGCTGGAATTCCATGCCAAACTTTCGTCATTTTGAGGTTTGCCCAAAAGTTAATATGAAAAACCGCAAAAGTAAACAGAAACCGGGCGTTTTGTCGACTGTAGCCACGTATGCCTGTTTACATGGCCCGGCGGCGGGCGCGTTATGCGGTCAATAATAACGCAATCGGGATAATATGGCAAAGGTATTTCAGTTGAAAGGTCTACAGCCTGTTTTCTGCGGTGCTGAGGATTTCTACTCGCACCCAAGATTTTTTTTGATTGTTTTCTTCGCCTGTTGCCAGTCAGATGCTGCGATTTTACCTTCATTACAGGCCTTTTGACGGTCTTTCAAAACAGAACCGTGCCATTCTGGCGGATCGATGTTACCTTTTCTGCAAATCTGAAATGTGAATTCGTTGTATGAGGCGACGACTTCGAAGCCGAGTTTGCGATAACAGGCTATGGCTGCGGCGTTGTCGCATTTTACGTTCAGGCCGATATTGAGGCCCTCTGCGAGCAGTGACCGGCAGAGTTCTGCTGTAACCCTGGCGCAGCAACCCTTGCCGCGGCACTGCGGAAGCGTCGTAATATTGCCAAGCGCGGCTGCCTTGTAATGCGGCGAATAGACATGCACGCCGGCGATGCTTACTAGTCGCCCGTTTTCTCTTATGCCGAAATACTGTTTTGTTGCCAGCATTCTGGGGTCGAACCAGTTTCCGGGGTAGCTTTCTGCGTAAAGAGCGGTAACTTCAGCAAGATCAGGCTCGCCGAGGCGCACGACCTGCGCATCGCCCTTTCCCGCCAGTGGCTTCGTATCAGTCAGCACCATCTTGAAGTGCTCGCCACCAGGCTTAGAATCGTAAGCTTCGTGCAAGATGCTTTCCAGGTCCGGGCTCAAATGTGCGTAAAATCGCGCAGGAAGAATATGCCTGATGGAACGCAGCAGCGCGGCCGTTGCGTTAATATCATCTGCCAGCGCAAGCAGAGTTGGCAACACCGAGCCGGTGTAAAGCAGCGCTATCGCGTCAAGGCCGGTGCCGCTTTCAGAGCCATACCAGGCCGTGTGCGGCCAGAAGCGGTCATCGAGATCTCCGATTTCATACAGGTGCAGATGCGGTTTCTTCCTCAGAAATGTTTCAATCTGTGCCCGGTCATGCAGACTGATATGTGTCATCGCTTTTACTCCAGATTGCGCTATTCGTCTTGCCAGTTTACCGGTGTCGTTGTGCCGTTCAGCAGCTATCAGCGTTCTTGCAGGTCATCGGGTTGGCCATACAGAGTGAAACCCTCAGCGTTAAAGTGCTCGTCGTAGGCAAAGGCATGAGTTATGCCGGATTCTTCCATCCAGACAAAACTGGTGCAGTCTACCAGACTTATTTCGCGTCGTCCTCTGAGCTCCAGGCGCCGAAATGCTTTTTCATGAAGACTTTTGTCAACCCAGTACACCTTGATAATCGACAGAAATTCGTGCTGGAAGCTCCTGGCCGCGTCAAGACCAACCCGGGCCTGCAGCAGGGCAATTGTTTCGAGAACGACGTAGCTCGTCGTGTATAGTTCGACAGACTGTTCGACAAGATATTGAAATGTTTCGCGCGCCCGCACATGCATGTAATCGTTGCGAACCAGAGTGGCAAAAAACGCCGAGGTATCGACGAACACTTTCATTTTCTGCTCTCCCTGCTGGTATCGCTGCCCCACAATATCTCATCATGATGAACCGAAATGTCAGGTCGATCGGCCTCAAAAGCACCGACCAGTTTGAGGGCCATCCGGTTTGGTGTTTTTTCTTCCGCGCGAAGATGATCTACGGCTTTTCTGATTATTGACGAGATAGATTTTCCGGTTTGCCGTGAAAATTCTATCAGAAAGCGGTATTGATCGTCAGTAAGCGTGATCTGAGTGCGTGGCATGGTAGGCCTCCAGAATTGACATTGGTAATTATATTACATCATTACATCTATAACATTACATCATTAGGTTATAATGTCAAGTATATGGAAAAAGGTGTTGTAACAGGTTGGGTCACGCTAATTGCGACCATGATGAATACAATTACTGGCGGCATATGTGGCACAATTGTTGTTTGAGACATGCAATCTGAGCGTAACAACTTCTATTTCGCCGGTTACTGAGGCAGTCTTGACATTGCACGAGCAAATGTTAAGAATAGTTGTCATGATTACACGTATATATCGCTATAAGATTCGTGAGGGTTGTGAAGAAAAGTATCTGCGCCTGCAGGAGCGGGTGCTGGCGTTGTACCGGCGACTGGCCGAAGTCGATGTGCTGTTTTTGCGTGACGAAAAGGATTCGACGCGGCGCAGCGAAGTGATCAGATTTCTCGGAATCGATGCCGCTGAAGACATCCGGCGGATCGACGCTGACCCTGCGATCATGCAGCTTTTCGCCGAGTTCAAGACTGAGATTCTCGACCCGCAGAACCAGCAGATCGAAGAGGAAAACTGCGTTAGCGAAGCTCTGTCGGCTGCCGGCAAGCTGCATCATGTCGAAATCTACTGCTCTGATCTCAAAAAGACGGCAGAATTCTGGGGCTGGTTTCTGGCGGAACTCGGCTATCATGAGTTGCAGAGATGGCCTTCCGGAATCAGTTTCATACTTGCCGACACCTATCTGGTGTTTGTGCAGGCCGACGAAAAGCATCTGGCTACGCCATTTCATCGCTGCCGACCGGGTCTCAACCATCTGGCTTTTCATGCCGCAAGCCGGCGCCAGGTCGATGAAATAACTGCCAAGTTGCGCGAACGCGGAGCTGTAATTCTTTACGCCGACCGCCACCCGCACGCCGGCGGCCCTGATTCTTACGCGGTGTTCTTCGAAGACCCCGAGCGTATAAAGGTTGAACTTACCGCATCAGAAGCATAATAGCGTATGGCACAGGTTGTGGGTTTGGGTTGCAATTACGCTTCTGAGGCCTAAGCGGTCATCAACAGGCATCAATTTTTAATCGGGATACCGTACGGGCGAGTTTCTGGTATAATTTGTCTATAGAATTTCAACAGGAGTGATTTATGTTGTCAGATAAAGGTCTTTTGCGCCGGGCGGGCACTCTTATCGTTGCCGGTATGGTTGCGGCCGGCGGGCTGTTCAGCGGAGTCGAGGCGCGGGTCAGACAGGTGGCTTCGGCAGACGACATCGAGAGCATCAAATTTCTGAGCCCGAATAATATGCCGTTAAAGGTGCTGGTTGTCTATTCGCCAGGTCAGCAGAACGCGAATTTCGTGATTTCGTTGATCAACATCGTTGCGCAGATGCATGAAAAGGGCATGGTAAAAAAAGATGATGCCTTCAAGGTGCATGTTATTCCCGGCTGGGATATGCAGGAAAAGGACTACGCCTATATCAACGAAAAAGTTGGTGCTGAGCGGGTTAAGCGCTTTGTTGAATTCAATAAGGCATACAGCACCAGAGACATTTGGATGCAGGACTGGGGCGAAGTCGGCGTCGTCAAGGTCAAGGGTGACCCAAAGCCCCAGACCGTCGTTTTCGACTCGAATCGCGGCCGCGATAATGCAGAACTGCCTGGTATTCTGGCTAACTTCTGGAACAGTTATCTGCTGAAAAACCCTTCAAACCAATACTCTGGCGGGGATTACGGCGGTAACATCGAAGTTACTCCCGATAATGTTCTACTGATCGGCAACACTTCAACTCCTGAACTGCGCGCTTATCTCGAAAAACACGGTTACAAAAACCGCATGGCAGTTCTCGAAACCGACTGGCTGCATGTCGGCCATGTCGATGAATATATCTCAGTCTGCCCGAATCCAAAGGCTTTGCGCGGATATACACTCATCAAGGCCAATCCCCGGCTGGCGATGCGTCTGGTAAAAGACACTCCTGACGCCGAGCTCAAGGCAATTCCGCATAAGGAATATCGTGACGCCATGCTGGCGGTCAAAGCATATCTGATCGAGGCCGAAAAGAAACGGGCCGAAGAACTGAAGCTCGATGCCCCGGCCAGGCGCCGACGAACCCGCTCTTTCGGCGAAGCAGTGCTGAAGTATCTCGAAAGCTCAGAAGAAATGCTGGCATCTTCAGAGTCTGGCGCCAATCTCAGCTGGGGTCACGAAGTCGCCAGAAGCGATGTCGAGAAGTTCATTCAGCTCAATCTGACCCTCGCCAACCTGATCGACACCAATGTTAAAAAGGCCTGCGCGAAGATTTCCGAAGTCAGAAATGATGCCGGCAAGCCGCATTCGGTGCTGTCTTTCCCCGCTCTTTTCAGAAAGATGTCAGGCACAAAGCACATTGCTTACCTGCCGGGCAGCGTTAACCAGTTGATTCTCAACAACCAGCTCATCGTGCCCGATCCCAAGGTTCGTGCCATGCGGCTGCATATCAGCAAAACTGCTGCCAAGGTCGGGTTGCATGCCAATTTCATCGACTCGCTGCCTTATCATAACCTGCAGGGCCAGTTGCATTGCGGCACCAATGTCTTCAGACACCCCAACAAGTATTTCGTCAAGCCAAGATAAGCCGCATTTAAACGGTATCTATGCAAAAATCGCCGCGTTGCTGCGGCGATTTTTCTTTTGCCATGCCGTCGTGATCGTGTTAAAAAAGTAAGGTGACGCACGCGGAGTACACATCGCAGCGTCGAATCAATGGCAGGAGGCCAGAAGTGTCGCATAACAGGGTAGTCGCTCCATACAACCAGTGGGAACCAGCCATCAGCGCGGAAGAAGTCTTTCGCGCCAGTGTCAATTTTATGTTTTTATCGACAGACGGCAGGGGCAGACTGTACTGGATCGAGCTGCGACCGGCGGAAAAGGGCCGCTGCGTTCTGATGATGCGAACGCCGGCCGGTGCCGTGCGCGAACTGCTGCCGCCGCCATTTTCGGCGCGTTCACGCGTCATGGAATACGGCGGCAAGCCCTATGCCGCCGGGTATGGCAAAATTGTCTTCTGCAACTTCGTCGATCAGCGACTGTATGTGATGCCGCTCAACGAAACCTGCGGGCCGCGCCCGCTGACACCAGAACGCACCGCCGATGGCCGCCTTATGAAGTTTCTGCAGCCTGAATTCTCGCCGGACGGGCGCTGGCTGGTCGCAGCCTGCGAACTCGAAAACGGCAGCGAAGAGCCGCAGAATGCCCTATGCGTTCTCGATCTTGAGATCGAGGGCGTTCAGGAACCCGTAATTGTCGCTTCCGGGGCCGATTTTTACAAGTCACCGATCTTTGCGCCTGATGGCAGAAGCATCGCCTGGCTTGAATGGAACCACCCGTACATGCCCTGGGATTCTACTCTTCTCAAAGTCGCGCCGTTCCACGAAGGGCGCCTCGACAGCAGTGCGATACAGCATGTTGCCGGCTCGAACAGCGTTGCCATCAGTGATTATGTTTTCAGCCCGGCCGGCGACCTCTGGTTTCTCATGGATATCAAAGGATCAGCGCCGGATTCAGCCGAAAACTTTTTCAACCTGTACGAGTGGCGCAACGGCGCGGTGCGGCAGATAACGACTGAGATGCGCGAAATCTCGATGCTGGCGCAGTCTGACAGCCGGCTGGTTGCCATGCTGCATGACAGGGGAATGCCCGGGCTGGCGGCAATTGATGTTAAAACAGGCGCTCTCAGCGAAATCATGACTCCATTCGCAACTGTTACCAGACCCGTTCTGCTGGCCGACAGAATCGCTACCATCGGCACGCCGCCAGACAGCCCGACACAGCTTGCCCTGATCGCACCGGGCGGTGCTGTCGAAATCATCAGGCAGGCAGCCGAAGCCGATATGCATGCCGACGACGTCAGCAGCGCCAGACTGATCGAGTTCCCCACCGAAGATGGCGATACCTGTTATGGCTATTACTATGCACCGAAAAATCGGCGTTACCAGGCCCCGGAAGGCGATCTGCCGCCGGTGCGCGTGCTGGTGCACGGTGGCCCGACCGGCATGACCCGACCGGGCTTTTCGCGTGAAAACGCGTTCTGGACATCGCAGGGCTATGCGATTTTTGACGTTAACTATCGTGGTTCGACCGGCTTCGGCCGCGCTTATCGCGATGCGCTGCTCGGTCAGTGGGGAGTGCTCGAAATCAACGATGTGCGCGATGGCCTCAAGTATCTGCGCGAACATGGGCTGATCGGCGACAAGGCCGTTGTGTCGGGCGGCAGTGCCGGCGGCTACACGGTACAGCGGCTGCTGACCTTTTTCCCGGACATGTTCGCCGCCGGCGCCAGCCATTTTGGCATCGGCAATCTGGTAACTCTGCAGAACCTGACGCACAAGTTCGAATCACGTTATCTCGAAGGTCTGCTCGGCGGGCCGATGACGACGCACCGCGCCGTCTTTGAAGAGCGATCACCGATCAACCATCTCGACAACCTGAAAAGCCCGATGATCATTTTTCAGGGCTCGGAAGACAAGGTCGTGCCGCCCGAAAACTCGCGCGAAATGGCAATGATTCTGGCGCGCAAGAAGATCATGCACGAGTATCACGAATACCAGGGCGAGGCACACGGCTTCCGCCAGAAAGAAAACCTCGTCGATTCGCTGACACGCGAGGCAAGTTTCTTCAAAAAAATCCTGCAGTCGGCTGCAACCCCTCAACCGCCCCAGGCCACCCAATCCGCCCAGTCAGCCTGATCTTCACGGGGAATTCTCATTCAATGAGATCCTGCGATTGCGCGCAGCATGACCTTTTTTTAGTCATTCTGTGCGTAGCGAAGCGAAGTCGCAGAATCCATCTTTCGAGACCTGCTCAAACCTGACAAAAAAATCTGCGGCAATCAGCGGAATCGGCGGTTTCTGCTGTTTTGACCGCGAAAAGCCTATATACGCAGGCCTGCTTGACAAGGAGGCCGGTTTCGATTATAATCGCGCTGTCAGAAAAGACTTGCAGCGATATCAGTTGAGGTGGCAGGCATGACCGATTACCGTAAAGATACTCCGCAGTGGCTTGACGAGGCGATTTTTTACCAGATCATGCCCGACCGCTTTGCGCGCGAGGGCAGCGGTAAAAGCGAACCGGAACTGGTGCAATGGGATGCCCGCCCGGGCAGCAGCGGCCGCGGCGGCAGCGAGTTCTACGGCGGCAACCTGAGAGGAATCTGTGCACACCTCGACCACATAAAGTCGCTCGGCTGCAATGCCATTTTGTTGACGCCGGTAAACCGGGCGCCTTCTTACCATCGCTATGATACAACCGACTTCTGCCAGCTAGATCCGCTGCTTGGCGACTGGCACGACCTCGAACGTCTGGTCGCCAAAGCTCATGAGCTTGGCATCAGACTGGTCTGCGATATTGCTCTCAACCATGTATCGCACGAACACCCCTGGTTTCAGGCCGCTCGCAATAACCCTCAGAGCAAAGAGCGAAGCTGGTTCAAATTCGCCGAAGACGGCAGCTATCAATGCTGGTGGGGCTATCACACTCTGCCGGAGCTGCAGCTTGATAATCCTGAGGTGCAGCAGAAGCTTTTTCTCGGCCGTGACAACGTTCTGGCTTTCTGGCTCGACAAGGGTTTCGACGGCATCAGGCTCGACTGCGCCAACGACCTGACCCTCGAAACCTGCGAAAAAATCGTTGCAACGATCAGGCCACGCTACCCGCAGGCTGCAATCATCGGCGAACTCTGCACCTATTCGGTGCCCTGGCTGCGTGCTCTCGATGCCACTCAGAGCTACTTTTTCACCGATTCGCTGAAAGCTCTCAAATCTGGCAGTATCACGACGCGGCAGTGTCTTGACAACATGCAGATCGCCTATTCTTCAGGTGCGCACCGGCAGTTTCAGATGCTTTCGTCACATGATATTCCGAGAATTCACAGCGAGTGGGGCAGGGCGCCTGCATTTCTGCGCGCCGCCCGCCGCCTGCAGTTCACCATGCCGGGTATCCCCATGCTCTATTATGGTGAAGAACTGGCAATGCGTGGCCGACATGATCCGGAAAACCGCGCGACGCCGGACTGGCAGCTTCTCAGGAAGCCCGGAACTGCTGAAGAAATCAGAGAGCTGCAAAAGCTGACTGAGCTCAGGCATAATTCACCAGAGCTCATAAAAGGCAGCTGGCAGCCGATTTACACCGACGGTTACCCTGATCTTTTCGCGTTTTTCCGGGCTGATCAAGATAACCCGCACCGACTGACCCTGGTAACCTGGAACAACAGCCGCAGAAAAATCCAACCGACGATAACTGTGCCATGGGGCTGGCTGTTTTCACAGCTGCAGATTGAAGAAATCTTCACCGGTCGCCGGGTGACAACAGTCGCCGGGCTGGTCACCCCGCCGCTGGATGCGCATGAATGCGCGATCTGGCAGGTCAGAGACGACAGCAAGCGAAATTATTCGTTCTTCAAAAGCCGGCAAAAATAGCGATGAACCGCCTCAGCCGCTTTTCCGGGCCGATTCTGGCTGAGCTGCTGCTTAATTTCTTCGTCAGCCTGATATTGTTCAGGCTGCTCGGCCGCATCGCCGATTCGGCCTCGGGCGCGGTCGGCTCGGTCAACAGCCTGTTCGGGCTGTTTCACATGTTTTTTCTCGGCCTGTCGCAGGCCGGCGGCATAGTGATCGCCAATGCCTGCGGACGCAGCAACCCGCAGCTGGCAGCCCGGCAGCGCGGTCTGCTGCTGCTGATCTTTCTGGCGGCGATTTCGGCCGTTCTGCTGCTGGTTTCAGGCGGCCGCACATTTCTGCTGACACAGGTCATGGGGCTTGCCGGTAATGCTGCCGGCTACGCCGCCAGCTTCTGCCGCATCGCGCAATGGTCGCTGGCGACACAGGCGCTGGCCCAGTTTATGACGGCAGTGTTCCGCAGCCTCGGCAACAGCATGCTGCCTTTTCTCATCGCCCTGTTCAACAACAGCGTCACGCTGGCGCTGCTCTGGCTGCTGCCCGACTATTCGGCGGCCCTTGACATCAGCAACATCGAATGGATAGCCCTCTGCCAGCTGTCGGCTAACGTTCTGGCGCTGCTCATCTCGGTTCTGCTGTTCTGCTTTCATCTGCGCGCACCTATAGAACTGCCCGGCCGCAGCCGTTTCTCATTCGCAGAGCTGAAGGCCATTCTCGTTCTGGCCGGCGTCGTTGTGCTCGAACCGGTGTCATACAACCTCGCTCAGGTCGTGATCAGCCGCTTTTACGCAGAGATCGGGGAAGTGGCTCTGGCAGCACGCGCTTATGCCGGAACGCTTGCCGCTGTTCCTTCTCTGCTCGGCATCGCGCTGGGGTGGGGTGCGCAGATCAGGGTCAGCTATCTGCTTGGCGCCGGACAGGAATCAGAGGCGCGCGAGGAAGTGCTGCGCAGCTGCCGCCTGACCATCGTGCCTGCACCGTTGTTTTCGCTGCTGATTTTCCTCAATGCCGGTCATCTGCTGACCCTGTTTACAGAAGATCCGGCGGTGACAACAGCTTCGACCCTGCTGCTCGGCTGTTTTATCCTGCTCGAGATCGGCAGAAGCTGCAACACTACCATTGCACCGGCGCTCAAGGCGCGTGGCGAAGCAGGTTATGTCGCGCGCACGGCCTTCGTCATCATGCTGCCGGTATGCCTGCCAATCGCCTGGTTTGCCAGTTTCCCGCTCGGGCTAGGCATTCTCGGGCTGGGCCTGACAGCCGCACTCGATGAAATGCTGCGCGGCTGGCTCAATCTCAAACGCTGGCAAAAGTAAAACTTTTTACTCGTTATCAAGTATAGTATGGGTGTCATTGCAGAATATTTGCATCATGCGCTTTGTCGGAAGGTTTTAAATCTATTGTGGTAAGTCAGGCTGTCGATTATAATTAAACTTTACGAGTATTAAGGCGAGGGGGCATATATGATGAATTCTAATAGCGGTACAATAAGACGACTGCTGGTCATATCGATGCTGGCGGCGCTTCCGGTGGCGGCGCCGGCGCAGAGCACGAGCGACGCGCGTCAGCTCGACAAGGCTGAGATTCGTCAGATAACCAGAGAATTGCAGGCTGTCTCGAACGAACTCGACGCCTTGCTGGCCATGTCTGGGGAAGGCTCGTCCAGCACTGCTGCTGAAGTAACTGTCGTCAAAGGCGATTGTCTCAGCGCCCTGGCCAAAAAGCACCTTGGCAGCGCTTCCCGCTGGCCCGAACTGGTTAAATGGAACCAGGACCGTTACCCGTCTCTGCTCAAAAATCCCGACCTGATTCATATAGGATGGAAACTCAGAATGGCGCCTCCTTCTGCTGCAAAGCCGACTACCACGACAGCTCAGGCTTCGACTGCCGGAAGCTCGACAAATGCCAGACCGGTTACTCCGACAACGACTCCGGCTGCCGCTCAGAGCGGCAGCTCTTCTACACAGCCGGCAACATCTGTAACTGCACCCACTACAGCTCCTTCGACAACACCTTCGGCCACAACAAAGCCGACGACAGTGCAGAAGCCAGATCCAGACCTGAATCCGGCGTATCGCTATGGCAGTGCGCTGACTTATCGGGCCGTTCCCGACGGTGTGCCGATTATAACGAGCGAAAGCAGAGTTCTGCATATCGGTGATTCACATACCTGCGGCGTTTATGGCAAGGCTATCGACGCGATGATGCGCGAAAGCGGTGCGACAGTAAACACCTACGGCGTTTCCGGATCAAATCCGCGCTGGTGGTTCAATGGCACTATTGGTAAAAGCGGCTATTTTGCCAAAGACGAAAATGGCCGTGTCGATCAACCCGCTGACTGGAGGACTCCTCGCGCTACTCCCATATTGAGCGAGCTTATCAAGCAGAAAAAACCCAGTGTTCTGGTAGTCTCTCTTGGTGCCAATCTGATTACCGGAGATGATGCCGGCATTCAGGCGCAGGTCAGAAGTATCTGTGAACTGGCGAAACGGAATGGAACTCAGATCGTCTGGATCGGCCCACCGGATGGCCGTGACAAGTCAACCGACGACCAGAAGAAGCTTTACCAAAGTATCAAGGCTGCAGTAAGCCAGTATGGTGGTACTTTTATCGATTCACGACCATTTACCGAATATCCGACAACCGGCGGAGATGGCGTGCATTACGGCGGAACCGAGGGTACGAAGATCGCCCAGGCATGGGCAAAGTCAGCATACGACGTCATACAGGGGAAATAATGACTAAAAATGAGTGAGAATACACATCGCTGGAAGTTTTTTCGTTACGGTGGCATCGATCAGGTAAGTCTCGAAACTGCAGAAGATCTGCAGGCGCTCGATAAACTGGATCCCAAGCTCTGGGCGGTTTTAAGCTGTCCGACTGCCAATGTCGAGTATGATGCCCGTACCTTCGAGTTTCTCGATACCGACAAAGACAAACGCATCAAGATTGCAGAAGTTGTTGCGGCCGTGAAGTGGCTCTGTGCTCTGCTAAAAAAGCCTGCAGATATGCTCAAAGGCGAAGAAGCGCTACCTCTGGAAGCAATCAATTCCGGCAATCCCGAGGGCGAGAAGTTGCTGGCAGCGGCGCGCCAGATTTTGAGTAATCTTGGCAAAGCCGAAGCAGCTTCGATCGGTGTCGAGGATCTTGCCGACACCGGCAAAATTTTTGCAGCGACCGCTTTCAACGGCGATGGCGTGGTGACGGAAAATGTCTCTGAAGATCCGGCCGTCAAGGCGATGATAAAAGACGTTATTGACTGCATTGGCAGCGTCGAAGACCGCAGCGGCAAACCAGGGATCTCCGAGCCTCTGCTCGATAGATTTCTGAGTGCAGTGACCAGCTATCTCGACTGGCAGAAAAGAGCGGCCGACAATGCCGCTCTTATCCTGTTCAGCGGCGAAGAAACGCATGCACAGGCACGCAGCTTTCTGGCGGTCAAAGCGAAAATCGATGACTATTTCACTCGTTGTCAGCTCTCCGCGTTTGATGCCAACTTTGCCGAAACCGGTCAACATCTGGAAAAGGAATATCTCAATCTTCTCAAACGCAATCTATCGAGCGATGTTGTCGAATTACGTGACTTTCCGCTGGCAATGGTCTCGAACGAGAACAGTCTGCCGCTGGCTGAGCGGATCAATCCGGCCTGGAACGCAGAAATGGTAGCGTTTCACGATCAGGTCGTGATCAAGCTGATCGGCGATGTCAAACGATTGAGCGAAAAGGACTGGATGAAGATAAAGGCGCAGTTTGTCGCCTATGAGGCCTGGCAGGCTGGCAAAGCCGGCAGCGAAGTCGAGAAGCTTGGTAACACACGTCTGCAGGAAATCGCTGCTGCGAAAGTCGCTGAGCAGCTGCGGGCATTGATTAAAAAAGATCTCGCTCTCGAACCGCAGTTTCAGCAGATGGAGAATCTCGAAAAGCTGGTGCGTTATTATCGCTATCTGCACAAGCTTCTCAATAATTTCGTCGCTTTGAAGGATTTTTACAACGTCAAGAAGCACGCAATCTTCCAGATAGGCACGCTGTTCATGGACAGCAGAAGCTGCGTGCTCTGTGTTAAGGTCGATGATGTCGCCAAACACAGTGCCATGGCCGGTTCATGCAATACCTATCTTGTCTACTGCGACTGTACGAGGCAGGCGACCGGCGAGAAAATGACCATCGCCGCCGCTTTTACCGGTGGTGATTCAGAGCAGCTGATGCCCGGTCGCAATGGTCTGTTCATCGATCGAAAGGGTAATTACTGGGATGCCACCATAGTCAGGATCATCGATCACCCGATCAGTATCAGACAGGCTTTCTGGGCGCCATATAAGCGCCTGGGCCGTTTTGTACATGAGCAGATAGAGAAGTTTGCCAGTTCAAAAGACAAGGCGGTCACCGATTCGATGACTGCCGGTGTCGCCGATGCCGGAGCGAAAGTAGAGGCCGCGTCAGCGGCTGCTGCCAAAGCCCCGCCGCCGGCGCCATTCGATGTCGGCAAGTTCGCCGGCATCTTTGCCGCCATTGGTCTTGCTCTTGCCGCCATCGGTTCGGCGGTTGCCTCGGTTGTATCCGGTTTTATGAGTCTGGCTCTGTGGCAGATGCCACTGGCTATTCTCGGAGTGCTGCTGCTGATTTCAGGCCCTTCGATGATACTGGCGGCTCTGCGCCTTCGACAGCGTAATCTTGGTGCAATTCTCGACGCCAGCGGCTGGGCGGTCAATACCCGCGCCCATATCAATATGGCTTTTGGCGCTACTCTAACGCGCATGGCCGAGTTGCCGGCCGGTTCGATAAGATCGTTCGACGATCCTTTTGCCGAAAAGAAGACGCCCTGGCGTTTGTATCTGGTTCTTGCCATAATTGTGCTGCTGCTGATCGGAATTCTTTCGCAGCCCAGAGCCCGCAACCGGGTAAAGGCGTTTATCAAGAGAGTCAGCTGTTGCCCGGTAGATGAGGCAGGTAAAGACAAGAAGGCTCCCAAAACTGAAAATGCCGGGAAAAAAGACGCTCTGTCACAACCGGCCGCGCCAGCACAGCCCGCGCCAGCCCAGCCAGTAACCGGTAACTGATCTGACGTTTTAGTGCTTGCGTTGCATTGCGGTATCTGATAAAAAGATCGCATGCATAAAACGGTCTTGAAATCATTATTGCTGGTGCTCATGCTTCTGCCCGGCGCCCTTTCGGGTGCCGACGTCGAGCTCACCTTCTGGAACTTCTGGGACCCCAAGTTCATTCTGCCGGTCATCAGCCGGTTCGAAAAAGAAAATCCCGGTGTAAAGATTCGCAACGAGCAGATCAGCTGGGGTAACGGACTCGACAAAGTCGTCGTGGCCATGGCCAACAATCGGGCTCCTGATATCTGCGAACTTGGCTCGACCTGGATGGGCAAATTCATGGGTGAGGGCGCGCTGCTCGACGTCACCGACAAGTTCTGCGATCTCAAACCCGACTATCTGATGTGGGAACCGGCTACGATGAATGGCCGTCTCTATGGAATGCCGTGGCTCGCCGGCACCCGCGTTATGTTTTATAACCGCAAGTTGTTCAGGGAGGCTGGCCTCGACCCCGAAAAGGGCCCCGAGACCTGGGCCGAACTGCTCGAAGCGGCAAAGCTTATACACAACCCCGAGAAAGGCCTCTACGGTTTCGGCATGAATGCCGGCGAAGGGCACATTCTCTACAAGAAATTCATGCCATTCGTCTGGGGCAACCATGGCCATATCATTGACGAAAACGGCAACTTCATTTTTGACAGCCAGCAGACCCGCGAGGCGCTTGATTTTTATCTCAAGCTCAAAGAATACAGCTATTGCGAGAAGCAGGATCTGCTCGACGAAGCATTCAAGCGGGGAAGACTGGGGCTCGCGATTTCCGGTTCCTGGAACTTTGCGCGCTATCCGATCGACGCGCCCGAACTTGATTTTGGCGTGGCGTTGATGCCAAAGCCGGCTAAGGACAAAGGTTTTTCGACTTCATTTCTGGGCGGCCAGATTCTGGTGCTTTTCAAATCCTGTAAGAATCCTGATGTGGCTGCAAAATTCATCAGATATCTGACCACTGTCGAGAACACGCTGCCGATTACGCGTGAGGCGCTGGTAAGCTTTCCGGCGCATAAAGCTGCCTACCGCGACGAAATGTTCACGCGCGACCCGCGACTCGGTGTATTCGTCGAACAGATGAAAACCAGCGTTCATCCGCCGATACACCGCCTGTGGATCGAACTCGAAAAGATCATCAACGATACGGTCGAAAAAGCCATGTATGGCGAGTCGCCCGACAAGGTCTTTGCCGAAGCCGCTCTTGAATATGCCAGAGTGACACAGCGCAAGACGAATGGACCGTCTGCGGTTGTCGTGACCTCGACTTCAGGTCAGAACGGCGGGTCAACCCAGATTCTGCTGCTGACTCTGATTGGCGTCGGCACCCTGCTGAATGCGATAATGCTGATGTTTCTCATTTATGAGGTAAAAAAAAACGCCGGTTGACCGGTAAACTGCGCAAAACCGGGCCGATCGAAAAGTCGCAGCAGGTTCTTCTGTTTCTGGCGCCGTGGCTCATCACCTTTGCCGTGTTCTGGCTTTACCCTCTCGTGTTCTCGCTTATTCTGAGCTTTTGCGACTACGATGTCTTTCATCCGGCCCTGTTCAGCTTCGCCGGTTGCAAGAATTACCTGCGGCTGTTCAGCGACGGTGATTTTTTGCAGGCCTTTTTGAATACTCTGGTATTTGTGATCGGCACGACTCCGGTCACGACTCTGCTCGGTCTGGCACTGGCCCTTATGGTAAACAACGTCAGCCGCGGCAGTCAGGTTTTCCGTTCTATTTTCTTTCTGCCATCGATCATTTCAATCGTTGTAACTGCGACTATCTTCAAGTCGATGTATTCGCCGATTGGCGCGCTCAACCGGCTGCTGGTGGTGTTCGGGTTGCCCGGGCAGGCCTGGCTGATCGAAAAGAATCTGGCGTTGCCGGCGATCATGGTCATGAACGTCTGGGCCTACACAGGTTATTACATGGTTCTCTACCTGGCCGCCCTAAAGGCGGTACCAAGGCAGCTTTACGAAGCCGCCGAAGTCGATGGCGCGACTGAATGGCAGCAGTTTCGCTACATTACCCTGCCGCAGATCCACTACATGACGATCTTCATTTTGACAGTAAATACAATTCGCAGCTGGCAGGTGTTTCCTGAAGTCTTTACGCTTACCAGTGGCGGGCCGGTCGGCCGCACCAATACTCTCGTACATCAGCTCTACGAAACCGCTTTCAGGTATCACGAAATGGGCTACTCTTCAGCGATTTCCTATGTTCTGCTGGCGATAATCATGGCGTTTTCTCTGTTGCAGATGTATATTCTGCAGGGTCGCCGCCGGCGAAGAAGGGGTAAACCTGCATGACCGCACAGAGCTTCAGACAGAAAGGGCTTTTTGCAATTCTCACCGCACTGGCAATGAGTTATCTTTACCCCTGGCTTTACATGTTGGCGCGCTCGTTCATGCGCCATGAACCAGGGCTTTCAGATGGCAAAGGCCTGTTTACCCTCGAATTTTATCAGCTGGTGCTCGGTAATGCCGGATTTCCGACCTTTCTTTTCAACAGCTTTATCGTGCTGACCATCGTGCTGGCCGCTAATGTGGTATTTTCGGTCATGGTCGGTTATGCCTTTGCGCGTTACCGCTTTCCGTTCAAAAACGTCATGTTCTGGATGATTCTGGCGACCCTTATGGTGCCGAAGCAGACGCTGATGATACCCCTGCTCGACCTGATGGTGCGCCTGGGTCTGCATAACACGCTATGGGCGCTGATTCTGCCGTTCTGCGTTGACGGCTTCAATCTTTTTCTGATGAAGCAATATATCCAGGGACTGCCGCA
>Ga0116144_10001050_pt1 | contig 34802 bp, 29 predicted proteins | sample AD_UKC035_MetaG_FD_89746 | JGI IMG/M metagenome (GOLD analysis project Ga0116144, IMG submission 89746) | Active sludge microbial communities of municipal wastewater-treating anaerobic digesters from USA - AD_UKC035_MetaG | ecosystem: Engineered > Bioreactor > Anaerobic > Digestate | place: USA...
ACAATCAGAGCAACGCGGTACTAAAATATCTCTCTGCACGATCCGGCAGGATCGTGACCACCCTGTTATATCCGTTATCCATGTGTAATGCCGCAAAAACATTTGCCCCCGAAGATGTTCCAACCAGCAGCCCTTCCTCACGGGCCAGCCTGCGGGTTGTCACGATGGCTTCCTCATCAGAAACCGTGAATACCATATCAACAAGGTTTACATCCAGTACATCTGGTATGAATCCATCACCGATTCCCTGGATTTGATGAAGCCCTGGTTCTTTCCCTAGAAGGGCTGCGCTATTTTTGGGCTCCACCGCAACGATTTTTATCCGTCCGTTCTTTTCCTTTAAATACTTCCCAATCCCCTGAAGAGTCCCTCCGCTACCAACTCCTGCAACAAAAATGTCAATCTCTCCGTTCATATCCTCCCAGATTTCATGAGCAGTCTGTTTGTAATGAATCTCGGGGTTATGGGGATTGCCGAACTGATCGGCGACGAAGTATTTCTCCGGAGATGTTTTGATAATTTCTTGAATCTTGCCCACACATGCTGTCAGGCTCCCTTCAGCCGGACAGGTTATTATTTCACCTCCAAAGGCCTGGATAATTTTTGTTCTTTCTTCACTCATGTTTTCCGGCATGACACAGACAACACGGTAGCCTTTTTGAACACCAACCAGGGTTAACCCTATACCTGTATTTCCTGAGGTTGCTTCAATGATTGTCATTCCCGGCTTTAGTCTTCCATCTTTTTCTGCCGATTCGATGATGTGTTTGGCTACACGATCCTTCAGACTCCCTCCAGGGTTTAAGAAATCTGCCTTGGCAAATACATTCCCAGAAGACATTGTTTTCAGTCTGATGAGGGGGGTATTTCCTACCGCTTCAAGAATTGAATCTACAAGCATACCTTTCTCCTACATCAATTAACCATATAAGAGCACACACAAGATTTTTAGACCACTCTTCTCTCATCTGTAAGTGTTGCTCATGCAATATCATACTGCGAAAAATGACCCTTGTCCAGGTCAGGTCAAACATGTTATGAACCCAAAAGTTTGTTGGAAACCTATGCAAATCCAGATCAGAGCTGATCTACTCTGAAGGTATCACATGCCTGAATACTGCCTTGATCAAACCCTCTTTTAAACCAACGCGCCCTCTGTACAGAAGTGCCGTGGGTAAAGGCATCAGGGACAACATAACCTCGTGTCCGTCTCATGATCCTATCATCTCCAATGGCACTTGCTGCGTTGAGCCCTTCCTCTATGTCCCCAGCTTCCAGAATCTGTCTGCTCTTGTGTGCCTGATGGGCCCATACTCCTGCAAAACAGTCAGCCTGCAATTCTATTCTTACAGAAAGCCTGTTTCTTTCAGCAGCACCAACCCGCGACTGGGCTTCCCGCACTTTTCGGGAGATGCCAAGAAGGGTCTGCACATGATGCCCAACTTCATGGGCTATTACGTAAGCTTGTGCAAAATCCCCGGATGCGCCGAATCTGGTCTGCATATCTTCAAAGAAAGTCAAATCCAGATAGACCTTATGATCTGACGGGCAGTAGAAGGGTCCGGTTGCGTATCCTGCAATGCCACATGCTGATTCAACAGCCCCTGAATAGAGAACAAGCTTTGGCGGCACATATCTCCTCCCGGCCCGCTGAAAAACTCCCTGCCACACATCTTCAGTCTCTGCCAGTACCACAGCAACAAATTTGCGTTGATCATCGTTTCGGGCCGGTTGTCCTCCACGTTTTGCAGAGACAGGCGGCGCCTGTGTTTGCGGTACACTTTGAAGAATAACTGACGGGTCAATACCAAAAAACATTCCAATCAAGACAATCACCAATAACCCCAACCCGCCGACACCACCAACCTTGGCACCCCGGGGTATACCCATTCCCCTGCGGTCTTCAATGTTGTCACTTTCTCGGCCATCTCTCCATCGCATTCTGTTTCCCCTCTTAGCTTCTTGGACTCGTCAATGTATTTCATTGAACTTACTGCTTCTGGGCATTTAGCATCTCAACAACTGCGTTCCTATGCCTTTCTGTCTCAATTGCAAGATCCATCAATGTTGCCCTCATCTCTTTTGAAGCAACATTGCTTAACTTAGAAAATTGCTTTTCGAGAAGCGCACTTTCAAGATCTTTGGCAATTGAGAGTGCTTGCAGTAAATTAATGTTGCCCTTTTGTGCTCTTTCAGCTTGACTCTCTACATACCCGATCGACAACTTGATCGCCTGAGGTTTAATCTGGCTTTCCTGCAACAACGTCCTATTAATGCTTGGCTCAGGCCTGAGAGTTCCAAGCACATCTGCATGTCTCTGTTCATCCTCTGCGAGACGCTGCCAGAAGTCTTTATGTTCCGTAAAAGCTACCCCATATCTTTCGTAAAGTTGTTTAATCGCTAACTCGTGCCTGATCAGCAACTCGAGGATACCTGGTTCATCTTCTTTCATTCACTCTCCTCCACACAACCGTATGGTAAATAACGAATTACGGATGACTTGAGACAAAATATTACACCCATCAGGAGAGTGCGGCAAGTGCTTTTTGTTTCAACCAGACAATAAATCAGCCCTTATTTGAGCTTATGCCATGCTTCTTAGTATCTCAATACCTTTTAAAACATTTTCCTCGTTTGACGCAAAGGAGATGCGGACATTACATTTTCTTCCTGAGAATACGCTACCGGGTATGATAAATAGGTTCTTTGCCAATGCTTTCTCAACAAAAGCGTCGCCATCGTCACCAGGAACTCTCGGAAAGATATAATAGGCGCCTTTTGGTTGAACAACCTCGTATTTGTCCTTCAACCCCTCATATATTAAGTCTCTCCGCCTTTTATACGAGGAAATCAATTCATCAGTATTGCAGTCAAGGGCAAATAATGCAGCCTTCTGGGCTATCGAATTGACACTGCTGAAAACGTATTGTTGATTGGTTATCATGGTCTGAATTATCTCCTTCGAACCAGCAACAAAACCTACTCTCCAGCCGGTCATTGCCCATGTTTTAGAGAAGCCACCAATAGTGAGTGTGTTTTCATAAAGCTGTCCAAGATAATTATTTCGTAAACTATCCTCAAAGATAAATCTGTCATAAATATCATCAGAAAAAATGAGAAGATTTCTCTCCCGGGCAACAGCTACAACCATTTCAAGTTCTTGCCTCGAATATACCCTGCCTGTCGGGTTGTTTGGGCTATTGATCAGTATAGCCTTTGTTTTATTCGTTAATGCCTTCCTCAGTTTTTCTTCCTTAAGACTGAAATCAGGATATGTATCAACATATACAGGTCTTGCGCCAAGCAAAATAAGCTGATATTCATACAAAACAAAGTAAGGATCAGGAATTATCACTTCATCACCCGGATCTAAGGTTACCAGGAAAGAGAGGAGTAGCCCCCCTGTCGCTCCAGCGGTAATAATAACATCATCACAGATTATCCCTTTCCCTTTAAGATAGCAAAATACCTTCTCTCTTAATTCCGGAATGCCACCAGAGGGTGTATACTTATTGAATCCTGCCCTTATCCACTTGATTCCCTCCTCTTTTATTTCATCAGGAATATCAAAATCAGGCTCCCCTATGCTGAGGTTAATTGGATTTTTAACCTTGGCTGCCAGATCAAAGATTTTTCTTACCCCTGATGGCCTCACATTTCTTACTCTCCCTGAAAGCTGCATCTAATCCTCCTTTTTCAGAGACTTGATTATATCAACGATGCGATCTATTTTTGACTTCGGAAGCCCTGAAAAAGTTTTTCGCAGTTCATCTTCGGTCAGGGTTTTATTGAGGAATGCCACAACATCGGTCCTATCCCCCCAACAGCCGATCAGATTCCTACATGGCAACCCTTCATTCATAGAAACACAGTAGTCAAACTTCGTCAACATACCAAGTTGAAGACAATAAATTTCCATATCGCTCCTTGCAGATTAAGTTCTCCTTATTAAGATCATCATTTTGCTTGGGAGGCCACAAGTTTTGAGGTTCATTTCCAGCCTCCGAAGATTTAAAGTGCTCATGTTTTTAACCTTGAACCTTTAGCTTTAAACCTTTCACCTTGTTTTTTAACACCTCTTCAGGTCACACACAAGGCGCTCTATCTCCTCAGAAGGCATCTCATAGTCTGTCAACTTACCGGCAAGATAGGCATCATATGCTGCAAGGTCGATGATCCCGTGTCCACTCCAATTAAAGAGAATTACCTTTTCCTTACCCTCCTCCTTTGCCCTCTTTGCCTCTTCGATTACAGATGCAATAGCGTGGTTCGTTTCAGGTGCAGGAATAAATCCTTCTGTCCTTGCCCAAGTCAGACCTGCAGCAAATGTCTCAAGTTGGTTAAACGCCCTTGCCTCTATGAGGCCATCAGTGATACACCTGCTCACAAGCGGTGCCATACCGTGGTATCTCAAACCACCGGCATGAATGCCGGCGGGAATAAACCCGGAACCGAGAGAGTGCATAGGGAGAAGAGGCGTAGTCTTCGCAGTATCGCCAAAATCATAGACATAGGGCCCTTTTGTCATAGTTGGGCACGAAGTAGGTTCGCAGGCTATCACCTGCAAATCCCTTCCATAAATCTTATCTCTTACATAAGGAAATGAAAGCCCGGGAAAGTTACTGCCCCCACCACAACAGCCTATTATGACATTTGGATACTTGTTAATCATTGCCATCTGTTTTTGTGCCTCGAGGCCAATGATTGTCTGGTGCATCAGTACGTGATTGAGAACACTCCCCAGCGCATATCGTGTATCTTTAGAGGTCACTGCATCCTCAACAGCTTCACTTATGGCGATCCCGAGGCTTCCAGGGTGCTCAGGATTTTCCTCAAAGAATTTTTTTCCGGCACTTGTTTCCGGACTCGGGCTCGGTACACACTTCGCACCCCAGGTTTCCATCATTACTCTTCTGTATGGTTTTTGGTTGTAGCTGACCCTCACCATATATACCTTTGCCTCAAGGTCAAACTGGTTGCAGGCAAATGACAGGGCACTCCCCCACTGACCGGCACCCGTTTCAGTGCTGATGCGTTTTATTCCGAATATTTTGTTGTAGTAAACCTGGGGAATAGCAGTGTTCGGCTTGTGACTGCCTGGAGGACTCACACCTTCGTTCTTATAATAGATACGTGCTGGTGTATCAAGGAATTTCTCCAGATTGGTGGCCCGATAAAGAGGCGATGGTCTCCACATGTAAAGCTTCTCTAACACCTCATGGGGTATCTTGATCCACCTTTCCTGGCTAATTTCCTGCTCGATTAGATTCATTGGGAATATAGGTGCGAGCATATCAGGCGTAATTGGCTGGCCAGTTCCAGGATGAAGCGGTGGTGGTACCGGGGTTGGCAGATCAGCCTGAATGTTGTACCACTCTCTCGGGATATCTGTCTCATTTAAAAATATTTTTTTGTTCATAGAATCCCCTTTTTCTCAAACCCTTTCATCCATAACTAATTACCAGCAATGTTTTAAAATTGACTGACCTGGGATAACAACGCACTGTTGAACTAAACCAAAAGGCCATGGGGTCTGTAAGGAACCCATGGCCTTCGCATCAATGATTCACTAACGGCATAAATGCTGTCAATGGTACTATTTGCGACGAGGTAACCAAATCAGGCGCCCTCCTCACCCACCGATGTTCTCTCAGGATCACCCATTGCAACCCTGACCAGCTGAAGACGAACAATCTTGCCCTTGCCGCGCCAGCGTTAGAACATCTGAAAAGCCTCTCTACTCCCCCATTCCCCCTACATAAATTTCATGTGGCAATAGAGTAAACTCCCCCACTGTACCACTAATAGGAAATAAGTATAGAAACAGCTTCCAGCATTGTCAAGAAAAATGTTGATACACAATTACGCAAGGTTAATCATCTTAACACTGAGCACATTCTGCAAAGATGTTAGCTCTCGGACAACGCTGTCTTCCACCTTAATGTCTACATCCAGGAGTGTTATTGCGAGACCGCCAACGTTCTCCCTTCCGAAATGCATACCCCCTATATTGATGTTATGTTTGGCAAATATACTGCCAATGCTGGCAATAACTCCTGGTTTATCATTAGTATACATAAAGACCATTTGCCCTGTCAGCTCTGCCTCAAGGTATATTTTGTTAACCCTGATTAACCGGGGTTCCTTTTTACCAAGGAGCGTACCATAGGCAATGTTTTCTTTGCCGTCACCTTTAACCATGATGGCAAGAAGGCATGTGAAATCCTCGTGCTCTCCCATCTTCGACTCCACAATCTTAACATCACGACTTTTCGCAATAGAAGGCGCATTCACATAATTGACCCCCTGGATCTGATTTGAAAGTATGCTCTTGATAATACCCTGGGTAAGGATTTTCGTATCCATATCCGCAATGTCACCCATATACTGGATTTGGATTTGCTTGATCGGGAAATCTGTGATAGCAGAAACAATGGCTCCAAGGTTTTCAGCAAGCTTCAGATAAGGGGCAATCTTCTTAGCAACATCAAAGGAGACCGATGGCGCATTGACACTGTTCTTGATAACCCCATTCTTGAAGAAGTCCACAATCTGGTTTGCAATATCAATGGCTACCTTATCCTGTGCCTCTGCTGTTGATGCTCCAAGGTGAGGCGTGCATACCACCCTGTCCGAACACACAATAGGATTGTCTTTTGGAGGAGGCTCCTCATCAAATACGTCCAAAGCAGCACCTGCTATACGGCCTTCCTGGATAGCTTCATAGAGGTCCTTTTCATTGACAATGGGTCCACGTGCAACATTAATAATAATAGCGCTTTTCTTCATCTTTCCTATGGTTTCTTTGTTAATAAGGGATCGCGTCTCTTTCACCAGAGGAACATGGATGGCAATAAAATCACTCTCCCTTAGGAGCGTATCGAGGTCTACAAGTTCTATCCCTTTACTTTCTGCAAATTCCTTGGCAACAAAAATATCATATGCCAAAACCTTCATTCCCAGAGCCAGTGCCTTCTCCGCAACAATGATGCCAATATTACCAATGCCAATGACCCCCAGGGTCTTCCCGTAGATCTCTGTACCCATGAGGGCCTTTTTTTCCCATTTTCCCTGCTTCATAGTCCTGTCAGCTATTGCGATCTTGCGAGCTGCGGCAAACATTAGGCCAATGGAGTGCTCGGCCGCAGCGAGCGCATTACCTTGGGGGGTATTCATCACCACAATACCCTTCTCCGTCGCTGTCTGAACATCCACGTTATCCACGCCTATGCCTGCTCTCCCAATCACCTTGAGCTTGTCGCCTTTTGCGATAATATCTTTTGTTATTTTGGTAGCACTCCTCACAATAACTCCGTCATATTCTCCGATCACATTCTGGAGCTCTTCTGCTTTGAGCCCAGTCCTCACGTCTACAGAGAGGTTCGCCGAAGTTAAGATGTCCAGGGCTTTATCCGATAGTGCATCTGCAATAAGTATCTTCATAATGCTCTCCTTATTATGGTGTTATAGTTCTTTCAAACCTTAAGATATTTGAAATGATTCCTGTTCGATATATTCATGTGAACCCGTATAAAAAGAATTTGGAAAGGATATCGCAGCGTGTCGCAAGGACAAAGGATACCATTTCCATAATGCCAGCTCCTGTTGTTACTTATGATTGGATTTTGTATTTTGCAAAATGTGATGCAGGAAGTCAAGGAAAATCATGCGATTATTGTTTTCAACCTTTCATATGCAGTAATTCTGCCTCCTCAATCTGAACACAAGAAAGATAGTCCCATTCGGTCATGCAATTACGTTTTTTGTAGAGAGATATGATACTGGAAAATCAACCTTATTGAGAACCATTTCCCATCGTTGCACCATTCATATCCGGGAGCATGATGAAGGTGGCCTGTTAAACTTCAACCAGTATAAGCGTACTCTTTATAGATATATTGATGTGGAATAGACAGATGGAGTTGTGCCGGGATCGTTTTTCAGTTCAGCGGTTTTTGACTATTTTACAAATACCCACCACGAATGATCCCTCGTCTCACCAAACTCTCGACTTCAGTTCCATAACCTTTTGAAAACAATGACACAACAAGGTCATGTTCGGTTCATTATTGTGCTCACTTATCACCCCTCCTATCCTGCTTGGTGCAAAGGATTCCACTATCCATAGCTTTGATTACTCCCCTCTTCGGGAAATCAGCTTTGAAGAAACGACCCATTATCAGATTTACAAAAAATTCCTGAATAATCAGAACAAATAACTTTAACGGCTAAGTACCAGACGGACCATACGGTGAGATCTGATTTCTTTTTCAAAGTATGAGTCACGCCATTCATTAAATAATCTGAATCCCAATTTTATATATAAATTTTGTGTGGAGTATTATTCTGAATATGGGTCAATCAGTCGATTATCCAGGCTCCTTCAAGGGCAGATGGGTTACACACAATAATTCTAAGGGTTTTTCCCGGCTGAATATCATCAGGGGAGGAAACGCCAGACTTCCTGAAGACGCAGGTCAATGCCCGCTGGAGAACAGGTTAAACAAGCATGTCCGGATCATTACCGACAAGCCCCTAACTGTCCCCTACCTTTTTCAGTAATCAAAGGGGAGAAATCATAACATCCACATCTTTGCGTCCATGTTCCATGTCATTCTGAGTTCGGAGAGGTTATATCCATAGCAATTGAGTGTTCTCAGTTGATATAGCCAAAATAGGATAGGGCACAGGATATCTGTGTTATATGAAAAATCAGGCTTGATAGTGAAGGAGGTAAAGATAAAAAAAGGTTGAGGCTGTTGGGTTAGATTGGCCTCAACCTTGAAAAAACCACTTCTTAGCAGCTGCAAGTACCACAGCAGTTATCGGTTTTTCCCTTACTGCTCAGGGCTGATGTTACTGAAAAACCACTACCGTTACTTGTCTCTATGAACTCAACATTGATTGGCTTCACTGAATTGAGAAGATCTTTATTAACAAGAAATGTTAAGCCGCCTTCGTTAAAAACCTCGTCATTCTCTTTCGGCTCATCCAGAGCCATGCCCAGTGAGGGCCCTGCTCACCCGCCTTCCGACATCATGATCCTAATGGATTGAGGATCCTTGGCGTCTTTAAGGTACTCTTTAATAACCTCTACTGCCTTCTGGGATACCTGGAACATTATAAACTCCTTAGCGATAGATTTGTCATTGTCAAGTGCCAACAACAACAGTGTAGGATATTTTATGTATTATTACCAAATTGTCAACTGTTTTCGTCAAGTTTTCGCAACCTCGAATTGCCCCATATTAAATCTTACTCAAGTCCTAAAGAAAAGGGCTCGTCGACTCATAATGAGTTATTGCTGAACGTCTGGCTTTCATAAGGCGGTTCTTCAAGAGTCACAGATCAAAGAAAGGATACACGGTGACTGTCAGCAAACAGCATAAACGTGTCTCCCGCTCTGAGAAGAAGATTATTCTTGATGAGTTCTGCACTACGACGAGATATCACCATAAGTATGTAACTATCCTGTTAAAGTGCATCAAGTGATTCAGAAAGCGGTGCAGATGAAGTGATGGAAAACTACACTACCAGAAGAATGAAATTATGATGGTGCAAAGTTACCAACCTTTGATATTCCTTCGGCAGGAATTAATTATGAGGCAACTGGCACCTATGAATAGAAAAAAGGCTCTATCCCTCGCAAGTTCCCAGCCACAGGTTAAGGTTTTCTATTGCAAGCTTATGTGGACTACCTACCCGCTGAAATGCTCTTTGAAAGGCTCCTGCCATGCGTGAAGAAGATTGTCCACCGGAAGATCAATTATCGTCTTTCCCTGCAATCCCTTTAATATGAATCGTTTATCCTTTCTTGTTTCTCCGAGAACTCCAAACGGAATTGATCGGAAGAGTTCTGCGAAAGTGTGTAGATCTTTTCTCCTTATGGATACGACAAATCTACTCTGTGATTCTGAGAAAAGTAGAAAATCATCCCTGAAAATAGCAGATGCTGGTGCAGCAGTCAGATCTATTTCAACGCCAACATCTCCAGCAAATGCACTTTCTGCCAATGCACAACCCAGTCCCCCATCGGATGCATCATGGCACGACCTCAGAAGATTTTGACGTATTGCCTTTTCAATTGTCTTGTACGTTCGTTTTGCCAGGGTCATTCTCACCTTTGGCGGGATATTTCCCACGAGACCATTATGTGCGAAATACTCAGATCCACCCATTTCAGGATATGTTTTTCCCACAACAATGATAATGTCACCATCCTCTTTGAAGTCCATGGTCACAACTCGACTGACATCATTGATGACAGATAAAGCAGATATGAGCACAGTCTGGGGAACAGATATTTTTATATTATTAAATATGTAGTCGTTTTTCATGCTGTCTTTCCCTGATATACACGGTGTGCCGAAAAATGTCGTACAGTCGAAGAGGGCCTTGTTTGCCCGTACCAGCTGTGCAAGTTTATATGGCCCTTCCGGGTTTCTCTCAGAAAAAACAGGGTCAGACCAGCAGAAATTATCGAGAAGCGCCATTCTGTCCAGGGAGCCACCAGTAGCTATATTGTTCCTTATCGCTTCATCGATAGCACAGGACATCATGTGATATGTGTCAAAGGCGCTGTATTTCGGACATATCCCGTGGCTGATTACGACTCCCTCATCTCCGTTCAAATCTGGTCTTACCACACCTGCATTACTCGGGCCGTTATTCTGTGAACCGGTGAGAGGTTTGACAACACTTCCACCCTGCACCTCGTGATCATACTGACGCACGACGTACTCCTTGCTGCAGACATTCCACCGTCCCAAAACCTTCATCAAGGCTTCACCGTAACTCACAGGCTCTTCGAAAGGCTTTTCATCCCTGATTTTTCGCTCCCACTTTGCTTTCAGCTTCATCTTAGGGAGTCCATCATGAAGAAAATCCATATCAAGGTATGCCACTGTCTTCCCCTGATAGAGAACATGAAACTTTCCAGAGTCAGTAAACTCTCCCAAAATGGTAGAAGTGACATTCATCTTCTCCGAGAGTTCCATAAACTCTTCCAGATGTTCAGGGCTCACTGAGACATTCATCCTTTCCTGTGCCTCTGACAGAAGTATCTCCCATGGGGCAAGGCCGTGGTATTTTAGAGGAGCCCTATCTATATGGAGAATGCATCCGTTTGTATCCTCTGCCATTTCCCCAACAGAGGACGAGAGTCCTCCTGCCCCGTTGTCCGTGATAGAGCTGTAAAGACCTCGGTCCCGCGCGATAAGAAGAAAATCCGTCATCCTTTTCTGAGTTATGGGATCGCCAATCTGAACTGCGCTTGTCGGAGAAGCCTCTGAGAGTTCTTCTGATGAAAAGGTCGCACCATGGATTCCATCCTTCCCTATCTTACCCCCTACCATAACTATTGCATCGCCCTTCAGAGCCTTTTTTTCGTGGCTGGGCTTACCAAGTATCTCCCTCGGCATGATCCCGCATGTACCACAAAATACCAGGGGTTTACCCAGGTAGTTTTCATCAAAAACAAGGGAGCCATTAACCGTGGGGATACCGCTCTTGTTGCCCCCATGTTCAACCCCCTCCCGCACACCTTCAAGGACTCTTTTCGGGTGGAGTAAACGAGGTGGAATAGTCCCTTTATAATCAGGTGGAGCAAAACAAAAAACATTGGTATTAAAAATAAGCTTCGCTCCCATACCCGTGCCAAAAGGATCCCTGTTTACACCGACGATACCTGTGAGTGCACCTCCGTATGGATCAAGGGCAGAGGGGGTGTTATGGGTCTCAACCTTGAAGGCCAGATTATATCTCTTGTTGAACCTGATGATGCCGGCGTTATCTTTGAACACAGAAAGACAGAAGTCCTTTCTGCCTTTCTTGCGCCGTATAGCATCTGTGGAACCCGTAATGTAGGTTCGAAAAAGGCTCTCAATGACTTCTTTCTTTCCATCGGCCTCGTATTCGATGACTGCATTAAAGATCTTATGCTTGCAGTGTTCAGACCAGGTCTGGGCAATCGCCTCCATTTCCACGTCAGTGGGCGATTCCGTGAGGCCTGCCTTCTTGCGGGAATCAATAACGCTTTTCTTTAGGAAATATTTCTGTATCTCCTTAAGTTCGTCTACAGAGAGAGCCCACGTCCTTTCTCTGTTAATCCTCATCATCTCTTCTAGGCCTGTTGTTATGGGAAATATTTCTACTGTTGCCTCGTGTCCGATGCTGACCCTGGGCACAAAAACCATCATACCGCCATTGCTCTTATACTGGGCCGCACTCTTATAGACATAGCGATTGATAAGGGTATTGGCGAGCATGCCTTCTGCTATTGCAATTATATCGGACTCAGTAAGCTTCCCAGATAAGAAATAGATATGGGAGGTGTAAACACCTTCCTCTTCCTCGAAACGTCTCCCTGATAAAGATTCGATAACCTCTTTTGCTGTTCTGCCCACGTTATCCGTAACACCGGGCTTGAATCCTACTTCAATGGCCCAATCGCCTGTCATGGGAACAGGCTTATCCAAATATCCTTCCTGGATGACCGGGTCTACAAAAGCATCGTCTCTCAGGATCTGGAGGATGTCCTTGTCTAGGTCTGAGTCTATGGTGTAAACCGCAACGACCTTTGCATTCACATCAAGCCCCATATCTCTCTTGATTCTTTTTTTCAACTTTTCTCCCGGAACATCCCGGGCACCTGCCTTGTATGCGATTTCTATTCTGTGGGCCATTATGACAAAAACTCCTTCAAACGTTTTATGCTTTCAACAACAGTGGCCTCTGAATGAGGCTCAACTGTGAAAATTATCTCTTTCATTCTAATCTGTTCCAGAAAAGCTTTCAGTTCACGAAAAGGAAAGGACCCCGAGCCTATCGGTAGATGGTCATCAAAGGTACGATTGTTGTCGTGAAGGTGCATCTCTTTAATCTTTTCTTTAAGGGGTATCAGCCAATCATCAAGGGGAGTCTTTGAAAAAAGATTGAAATGACCGGAGTCAAAACAGAACCATAGGTTCTTTTCCCTAAAATAGTCAAAAAGGGCAATTAAAGTCTCAGGTGTCTCCTCAAAAATATTTTCTATAATAACGAGAAGATCTCTATTTGCCGCATCGAGTACCTCTGACCACGTCTCAATGCTTCCGTCAAGCCATAGTTGCTCATTTCCGTCAAATCGCCATTTGTCATACCCCGGGTGACAAACACATGCCTTGGCCTCTAGGATATTCCCTATTTCTATGGTTTTCTTCAGTTTTTCCCGTGTGATTCTCCGCACTAACCTGTCATAACCTCCCGGGCTTAAATCCATGAAGGGGGCGTGCACTGTACACGGGATATTAAAATCTCTTAGCTTTTTACCCAATTCCTTCACATGACCAGTATCGATTTCCTCGATGAGATGGTTGTCGATATAGATCTCAAGGCCAATGGAAAGACTCGATGCCCGCTCCAGGTTCTTTTCCACCATCCTGTATGGCACGTTAACAAAAATGTGCATGAGGGTTTACCGATATTCTAAATGTACAGTGGATAATACAATAAATCAATAAAAAAACAGGAGACCGTTAAGCTTGCAAAAGGCTATATAAGTTTTTTCTCAGTTACACTTTTTTCTTTTTTCTTTCGCTCCTGATTTTCCTTGTCCACCATAGCCTATCGCCAGTTCTTGCGTTATTTGAATTAGGGTGCTCACTCTGATAAAATATATCATGTTAAGCAGCTCTGACTGATTCGGTTCTGAGTTCAGAGCAATATATTTCATTAAAAAAGTAACGCAAATCTGCCGAACCCAGAATAATCAACTTACTATTCTTAACAGGGCAGGCAAGATTCAAATATGGGAATATAATGGATAAGATTTTTGTCAAAGGCGCAAGACAACATAACCTCAAAAATATTGACGTTGAACTTCCTAGGAATAAGATGATTGTCGTTACCGGACCGAGTGGCTCTGGAAAATCAACCCTCGCCTTCGATACGATATATGCTGAAGGACAGAGACGATACGTGGAATCTCTTTCGTCATACGCCCGGCAGTTCCTGGAACTCATGGAAAAGCCTGATGTTGATTATATAGAAGGCCTCTCACCTGCCATCAGCATCGAGCAAAAGGCGATCAGCAAGAACCCTCGAAGCACAGTCGGCACTGTTACAGAGATTTATGATTACCTGCGGCTTCTTTTCGCTCGTATCGGTCATGTTTATTGCTATGGTTGCGGCAAAGAAATAACCAGCCAGCATGCCCCGCAGATAGTTGATACAATTCTGGCCGCAGGTGCTGGCGCCAAACTTTCGATCCTTGCACCCATCATACGGGGAAGAAAAGGAGAGTACCGAAAGGAGATTGATGACCTCAGGAAGCAGGGTTTTACAAAAATCAAGCTGAACGGCACCATAGTCGATCTTGACGAGGAGATCGTCCTTGATAAGAACAAGAAGCACGAAATTGATGTTGTCATTGACAGGATAACCATCAGAGATGGGATTGAGCGCAGGCTTTTTGAGGCGGTGGAACTGGCTCTTCAAAAGGCAAATGGCATCGTCAAGGTGGAGTCAGAAAAGGAAACCATGGTGTTTAGCGAAATGTTTGCTTGCCCTGACTGCGGAATCAGCTATCCGGAAATCACCCCAAGAATGTTTTCTTTCAATAATCCTTACGGAGCATGTCCCGCATGTTACGGCCTCGGCGTAAAGGAATATTTTGATCCTGTGTTGATCATTCCCAATCAGGACCTATCCCTTCGAGAGGGTGCTGTTCTCCCGTGGAGCGAGAAAAGCCCAGTTCATTTCATGCCCTTTCTTGAGGCTATTGTAAATCATTACAATATTGATATCCGAAAACCTTTCAAAGATCTCCCCAAGTATGTTCAAGATGCTATTCTTCACGGGTCCAATGGAGAGGAAATTACCTTTCACTACAACAGAGGCTCCAGGAGGGACTTCGTCAAGAAGAGCTTTCCCGGAGTAATCAGAGAACTCCAAGAAGACTGGGAAAATGCTCCTCCATGGGAAAAAGAGAAATTTGAACGCTTTATCAACCTTATTCCGTGTCCCACATGCAATGGCACCAGGCTCAAGAAAGAGATGCTCTGGGTAAAAATCAACAACCTCAATATTGACCAGGTCGCCCAGATGACCCTCTCTCGTTGTCTTCAGTACTTCAAAGATCTCATGCTTACTGATAAAGAGAAAGAGATTGCCAGAACAATACTGAAGGAGATCGGCGTTCGTTTGCAATTTCTCATCGACGTTGGCCTCGACTATATCACCCTTGCACGGAATTCGGCCACTCTCTCATCTGGTGAATCACAGAGGATAAGGCTTGCGACACAGATTGGTTCCGGTCTCACCGGAGTTCTCTATGTTCTCGACGAACCGACCATAGGTCTCCACCAGAGGGACAACCAACGGCTTCTTGCCACGCTCCAGCGCTTAAGAGACCTTGATAACACTGTCATTGTCGTGGAGCACGACCATGATGCCATTGTTTCTTCGGACTATGTGATCGACCTGGGGCCCGGTGCCGGGGAAAACGGTGGTAGGCTCGTCTTTCAGGGTACCCCTGAGGAGTTATGCAAGCATGATGAATCAGTGACCGGCATGTATATCTCGGATCGTCTCAGAATAGAGATGCCAAAAGTACGTCGGAAACCGAAAGGATTTATTAAGATCAAAGGGGCACGCGCCAACAACCTCAAGGGCATAAACGTAGAAATTCCACTCGGCGTTTTAACTTGTATTACAGGGGTTTCCGGTTCTGGAAAAAGCACCCTCATTGTGGATACCCTGTATCCACTCCTCAAACAAAAACTGTACAAATCCAAAGATCGTGCCGGTGAAAATGATGGCATAACTGGGTTCGAGGCAGTGGATAGGGTAATCGACATAGACCAGTCGCCCATCGGGAGAACACCCCGGTCAAATCCCGCAACCTATACAGGTGTCTTTACTTACATCCGTGAGCTCTTCACAAAACTCCCCGAGTCACGTGTACGAGGATATAAGGAGGGAAGATTCAGTTTTAATGTGAAGGGCGGCCGGTGTGAATCATGTTCAGGCGAAGGCTTCGTAAAAATAGAGATGCAATTTTTGCCGGATATCTATATTGTGTGCGATGTTTGTAAAGGAAGAAGGTATAACAGGGACACCCTGGAAGTTAAATACAAGGGTAAAAGCATAGCGGACGTCCTTGAAATGACAGTAACTCAGGCGATGGAATTTTTTGATGCCTTCCCCCTCATTAAGAATAAATTGAAGGTTCTCTCCGAGGTTGGCCTGGGGTATATCCGACTTGGCCAGGCAGCCACTACCCTGTCCGGAGGAGAAGCTCAAAGAATAAAACTCTCCAGGGAACTCTCTAAAAGGGATACAGGTAAAACCCTTTATATCCTTGATGAACCTACAACAGGCCTTCATTTTGCCGATATCGACAAACTCCTTCATGTGCTCTTTGAGCTGGTAAACAAAGGGAATACCGTTGTAATCATAGAGCACAATATGGATGTGATAAAATGCGCTGACTATATTGTGGATCTTGGCCCAGAAGGCGGAGAAAAAGGCGGAATGGTGATTGCAAAAGGCAAACCTGAAGATCTTTGCCGGGTTTCAAAAAGCCATACTGGATCGTTCCTGAAACAATACCTGAACGGGCGGACATCATGAAAAGAATTATTGTTATACCGGCCCGCTACGCTTCTACCCGGTTACCGGGAAAACCGCTCATTAATGTCGGTGGCAAGCCTCTTCTCCAATGGGTGTATGAGGGAGCACAAAGGTCGAAGCTTGCACAAAGTATACTCATTGCCACTGATAACGAAAAAGTCAGGAATACTGCCCTTGCCTTTGGGGCTGAGACGATCATGACCGACCCTGCCCTTCCGAGTGGAACAGACAGGGTCTGTGCAGCGATGAAAGGTAGAGATGCGGACATTGTGATAAACCTTCAGGGCGATGAACCATTCGTTGAGGCCTCTATCATAGACCAACTCTTCTCAACCATGGAGCAGGGGAATACAGAGATGGCAACCCTGTGTTGCCCCCTAACAGATGAACGTGATTACAAGGACCCAAATACTGTTAAAGTTGTCCTAGACCGCTTTAACTTTGCCCTCTACTTCTCCCGTTCCTCCATCCCATTCGTAAAAACTCCAGACTCCGGGCTCCGGACTCCAGGCTTATCCTATAAGCACATTGGCATCTACGCATTCACCCGGCAGTTTCTTGATTTATTTGTGACCATGCCAAAAAGCCCACTCGAAGAAACAGAATCCCTTGAACAATTTCGGGCCCTGGAAAACGGGCACAAAATTAAAGTAATTGTTACTCAATACAAAGGTTTCGGGATTGATACCCCAAGTGATCTGGAACGGGCACGGGCATTACTCGCAACAAAATAAATCGACAGGCTGAATTGATGACTTGTTTCTTGTTTTCCTTCTCTTCTCTTTCCTGATATATGGGTTTGCAAAAAACGTGAGAGGCCTTTATTAGGGGTTTCACTTAAACCCATACCATATCCACGAGGCTGCTGGGCCATTGACATGCCCTTTCAGATGTGCCATGGCAACGGCGATGACTCTTTTGATGCTGTTGGAGGAGGACCTTCTTCGCAGCACGTGCTTTCCATAATGATTTGAATTCAGCGAAAAGACTGTGCAATTGTTTCTGATAAAAAGCATAGCTATGGAGTTCTTCGGAAACCTTCAGGCTCATTGTAAATAAGTGTTGCCTGACAAGAAGGGCACACCGCAATTACGGACTATACAAAGACTTCCACAGGAAATAGGTTTTTGAGTACTCCTTTTTTTGTATTGATCTTTAGTCTCTCACTTCTTCTTCTTTATCTTCTTTGGGGACAAAGTGCAAATAAGTTTGCCAAACGCGTCGTTTTCCGATCCTGGAATAGTGGGTTCCCACGCCTGGTGTCCGTTAGAGGCGCTCTGCTTTTCTAAGACACTGCCTGATTTGTCATACATGGTACAGGCTAAAACCCTGTATTCTCTTGTCTTGCAGTTCAATTCTTCTTTACACACAACGTGTGACAGCTCGCTATACCCGAAGGTGCTCAAATTATTTTTAGCCCGTTGTGCTACATAATCCGCAATGCCTTGCCGTGAATACACATCTTTTTTCCATACAGTTACTGTGCCCTGTGACAAATAACTGATGGATGTACGATCGTAGAACTTGTAATTGCCCGCATTGTCCTTAGCGAAATATACCCAATCCGCTGCATATCCTTTCGGGCAAAACAGAAAGAATCCACACATAATTGATGTTATACAGACCTGTCTCATAGGACTCCTCTCACTACCCGTATATTTCTCTTGTAGCAGTTCGTGCGAGTGATGTCAATCAGAGCAACTGATAGGCATCACGCCAAAGAACGCCGGAAGGCTCATAAGAATGGGCAGACAGGACAAAATACAAGGATAAGCTAACGATGCAATATAACCAGCCTGTTCCTGAGTGAAAATGGATAGTCTCAGACAGTTTAGCAGGTAGAGGAAATGACGCAGGTCCAATTATAGTATGACGAATTTTTTCAAGTATTGAACAATCTCTCCTGCTTCATCTATGACTTTGAAGGTTTCAAGATCTTCCGGGGATATCTTGTCATATGAAAGCAGGTTAGCTTTCATCCATTCAACAAGCCCTCTCCAGTAAGATGAATCAACAAGGATAACTGGGAACGGCTTGATTTTCTTTGTTTGAATAAGTGTCAAAGCTTCGAAACACTCATCGAGGGTTCCAAAACCTCCAGGAAGCACGATATATGCCATTGCGTACTTAACAAACATCACCTTGCGCACAAAAAAGTAACGAAATTGGAGTGTAATGTTTGCATACCTGTTTGGTACCTGCTCAAAAGGAAGTTCAATATTGAGACCTACTGACTTCACCCCAGCCTCTGCAGCACCTTTATTTGCTGCTTCCATCACGCCGCCACCGCCGCCGGTAATTATATTGAAACCGTTTTTCCCGAGAAGCTTTGACAGATTGTATGCCCTCGTGTACAAGAGGTCTCCTTCTTTGCATCGCGCGCTGCCAAAAATGCTTATTGCAGGCTGTATAGTCGAGAGATTCTCAAATCCTTCAACAAACTCTGAAATGATGTGGAACAGGCGCCACGTGTCCTTCACGGTTATGTCATCAACAACATACTGTTTCTCCATGGGAACCCCTTTTTACCTTGAGATTTTGAGTGTTGACATATATTATTTAGATGGTACGGAGATGTCAAACGAAAAGGGTCTTTCCTAACGCTCTTCGCTATTATTTATCATTTTTGTCCGTACCCTGAGCCTATTTCTTACAGACAGGCACCAATGGGTTTAGTTGGATGGTCGTATACATGGGCGAAGTATTGGTCGGTACAGGGGATTTCTCTTTACATGATGAGATTTACGAGGTCTATCCAGAAAATAATTAGGTTCAGAATACATGCTGAATCGAAAATAGTCATCTGCATATCCCTGAAGAATAGCTATCGCTATGGTAGGGCAGTTAAAAGCGCTCAGGAGATGAAAGAGATGTTCCAGGTTTAGGTGCAGACCCATAAGAGATAAAGTTTCACGGGTCGGTGAGCAAACATTTTTATTCTGTGGGGTATTTACCCAGGAGCCAAGCATGAGAATGGGAATTGACATTGGCGGAACAAAGATAGTGGCTGGAATTGTGGACAACTCTGGTAAGGTTGTAGCCAGAAAAAAAATCTTTGTGGGACATCAAAAAAGATACCCCGTCGTTCGTGATGCTATAGCTGACATGGTGCTCGACCTTCTTTCAGAAAAGACTATCCCCAGAGAGTCATTAAAAAGAATTGGTCTTGCCTGTGCAGGGCAGATAGACAAGGATTTCAAAAAAATCATTTTTTCTCCCAACCTTGGTTGGCACAATGCACCCATAAGGGATGATATTGAGGCACTGTTGGGCATTGATGCATTTGTGGAAAATGATGTAAATGCTGCAACCTATGGAGAGTGGCGTTTTGGCGCAGCCAAAGGAACTGGCCATGTCCTTGGAGTATTCATCGGCACAGGAATCGGCGGAGGAATCATCATTAATGGAAAGGTATTCAGGGGTTTCAGGAATGCAGGCGCTGAAATCGGTCATATAATTCTCAATCCCTTTGGCTATCCCTGTAACTGCTGTAACACTGGATGTTTCGAAGCTTACTGCGGTGGTGCCTATATTGTTGAGAGGGTTAAAAAACATATAAAGAACGGTTACAGAGGAAAGATATGGGAACTTATCAATGGTGACATATCGATCCTGAATGCCGGACACGTTGAATCGGGAGCTGATATTGGAGATGGCTTATGTAAAAATATATGGAATGAGGTTCTTGAATACCTCGGTGCAGGCCTCGCAAGCATGGTAAACCTGTTAAACCCTGAAATCATTGTGTTGGGAGGGGGAGTTGTCTATGGAACACATCATCTCATAGAAGACGTGAAACCTATATTAAAAAAAAGATCTATGGCAGCTTCCCTAAAAAATATGAGAATCGTGAAGGCAAAGTTGAAAGAAGATGCAGCAATTATCGGCGCCGCATTTGTGGAACCGTAACATGGGCTGATGGTTACGAGCAAATAACGAAAGGAGCAGTTATGGGAGAAGACAGAATTGGGTTTCGGGTTGTAGGGACTGTCAGGAGTGTAAAAGGACATTGTAACGCAGGCCATAAAGTTGGGGATCAGGTCGAACTGAGTGGCCACAACACCGGCAATATGTGCGGTTTTTTCTATCATGATCTCTTTCCCTATGTTATTATGCTTCAGTTTGGAGGAGGCTTCCCGCCCGAATGGGGCAATCCAGATGTAGTAGAGATGTCCTGCATGGATAAAATGAATGAGGTCACGATCGAACTGAAAAGGATGCGGGATAACGAGTAAGGTTAAGAATCGGAGGATGGGGATAAACCAACCCATCCTTGAACGGAGGGGAAGGTTTGTCGTAAGATTAAAATTGTATAAATCTAAAAAGTAAGACAGAAAAGTCAGACAGAATGGGTTACATATTTTCAAAGTCTAGGTGAAGGCAGATGTGAGCACCAGAAAAAGGATAGAACAATGAATAAGGTCATTTTCAGGGAATATGACATCAGAGGAGATGTTGAGCAGGATCTGGCAGACCCGGTTGTCAGAGACATAGGGCGGGCATTTGCTGCCTATATGGCAGAAAGAGGAAAAAAGAAAGCATCCCTGGGAAGAGATTGCAGACTCAGTTCGGAGCATTTCAGAAATCTCGTTGTTGAGGGCATGATAGAAGGAGGACTGAACGTTGTTGATCTCGGGCTGGTTCCTACACCCTTGTTCTATTATTCTCTTTTTACCCTTGATGTACAGGGCGGTATCATGATAACAGGGAGCCACAATCCTCCCTCGATGAATGGTTTTAAGGTTGCTTTCGGAAAAAGCACAATCTTTGGGGACGAGATTCAGTACCTGAGAAAATTAATCGAGGAGAAACGTTTTAATCGCGGCAAAGGGTCGTACAGTGAATACAATGATATTGTGAAAGATTATTACAGTTTTCTGAGATCCAACATAAATCTGAAAAAGAGCTTCAACATTGTTGTCGATGCTGGAAACGGAACCGGTGGAGTTGTTGCGGTCCCCATACTCAGGGAGATGGGGCAGCACGTTACCGAGCTCTTCTGTGAAATGGATGGCCGCTTCCCCAATCATTTTCCCGACCCTACAGTTGAGAAAAATATGGAGACTTTGCGAAGAACAATTCTCGAGCAAAAAGCTGACATCGGCATCGGATACGATGGTGACAGCGACAGGATTGGTGTAGTAGATGACAAGGGCAACATCATCTGGGGCGATTATCTCATGATTATCTTCGCGCGAGATATATTGAAAACCCACAGAGGAGCCACCTTCGTCTCAGAGGTAAAATGCTCAAAAAATCTTTTCGATGATGTGAAAAAGCATGGCGGCATTCCGGTCATGTGGAAGGCAGGCCACTCTCTTATTAAACAGAAAATGAAAGAGACAGGAGCCTTGCTGGGTGGCGAGATGAGCGGACACATCTTTTTTGCAGACAAGTTCTTTGGCTTTGATGATGCCATCTATTCGACCTTCAGGATTCTCGAAATCATGGGCAAAGAAGATCGCCCACTCTCCGATTATCTGTTGGATATACCGAAAACTTACTCCACCCCTGAGATACGCATCGATTGTCCTGACACTGTTAAATTCGATGTGGTGAATAAACTGACCAACTATTATCGAAACAAGTTCAACATTATCGATATAGACGGCGTCAGGATTCTTCTTGATGATGGGTGGGGACTCGTCAGACCTTCAAATACACAACCGATTCTTGTTCTTCGGTTTGAGGGCCAGAGCAAAGAAGCACTTGAGAAAATCCAAAGCATGGTCATGGAAGATCTCGAGGGCGTTATGAAGGGACAGCTACAGTAGACAGAAGAAGTTGAAGTAAACCTTCGTCCCTCTCAGCTTCTTAATACCGGTAGCTTCGCACAATTAACTGAGATATAGTAGACTGAATAAATGCTCGATATTGTTAATTTCATAACAAGGCCTGCCCGATACACAGGTATTGAGCCAAATCGGATTATAAAAGATCCTGACGAGGTGTCTGTAAGGTTTGCGCTTTGCTTCCCTGACCTCTACGAGGTCGGCATGTCTTATTATGGTTTTTTTCTACTCTATGGCATCGCAAACAGCGTACAAAGTGTCTGGTGTGAGCGTTGCTTTGCGCCGTGGAGTGATATGGATACTTACCTGAGGCAGAATGGTCGCCCCCTTACAACTCTCGAATCCAGAACACCACTTTCTGCCATGGACATGATTGGTTTTTCCCTTTCCTACGAACTCAATATCACCAATATTCTCAACATGCTCGACCTTGCAGGAATCCCCTTGAGAGCTGAGGACAGGAAGAAAGGTCCTATTGTGGTGGGTGGAGGACCATCCATGCTCAATCCTGCACCATTTCAGAAGTTTTTCGACATCATCGTTATTGGAGAGGCTGATAAAAAACTCCCTGAAATCCTGCATGTGTTGAAAACCCTGAAAGGGGAACCGCATGAAAAGGTTATTGGGGGTTTGGCACAGCTCGAAGGGGTCTATTCTCCACTTTTTCCAAAGACCCCGGTCAGAAGACAATTTGTCGAGGATCTTGACGATTCCTATCATCCAACAAGGCCTCCCATACCAGTAGTGGGAAGCATCCATGACAGGTTCAATGTTGAGATATCGAGAGGATGTGGTAATGGTTGCAGGTTCTGTCTTGCAGGCTTCGGATACAGGCCTTACAGGGAACGTTCCTTTGAAAAACTGAAAGAGATTATTGACCTGGGCATGCAAGGCACAGGTTATGAAGAGATTTCGCTTCTTTCCTTGAGTTCTGGTGATTATACATCCCTCTTCGATACCATAGCCTACATAAAAGAGAGGTATCGTGGCGTGTCAGTCTCTTTACCCTCATTAAAAATTGGAAGTATCAGGGAGCGTGAGATCAGCCTTATGGGTGATATTGCTCGAACAGGCTTTACATTTGCTCTCGAATCGGCTACAGAAGGTATGCGATGCAGGATTAACAAAAATATAGACGTGGACGTTCTTCTCGGACAACTCCCCCTGCTTAAACAATATGGTTGGAGAAAACTCAAGTTGTATCTTATGGTCGGCTTTCCCTGGGAAACTGAAGAAGATTTTTTGGCTATCAAGGAGATACTTTCCCCTTTTGAAAAAGAGCGCATAAACATCAATCTTTCAGTTTCCCCTTTCATTCCAAAACCGCACACACCTTTTCAGTGGTTACCCATGGAAAATGAGGTGATCCTTTCAGAGAAGATTAGCATGATTAGGAAAATTCTGAAAGGCAGGAGGGTGAAGGTAAAATATAGGGATCCCAGAACAAGCCTTGTTGAAGCAATTGTTGCAAGGGGCGACAGCAGGCTATGGCCACTTTTCGAATACCTGTTCCACAAGGGTGTAAAGCTTGAAGCATGGCGGGAATATTTTCAGCCGGCACTTTACGATGAATGGTTCAATCAGCAAGGGATCTCGATAGAAGACTACCTGGGTAAAAAACCAATAGAAAGCGCCCTTCCCTGGGATATAGTTGACACTGGAATTGACAAGTCCTTCCTTGCCCATGAGTTTATCCTTGCCGAAGCAGGCAAGAAGACAGGGGACTGTTACACCGGATGTGCATCGTGTGGCATAGGTTGTACAGAGTCGGGTCAGACACGGGATTCTTCGTTCAGTGCTGTGCGTTCGGCGTTTGTCGAGAATCCAGTTCAAGATTTTGAGCTCTCCCAATTCGAAATTCAAAACTCAAAACTCAAAATCGATACGTCCTCAATCCAAACTCCTGCCCATGCCGAGGTTCCCGCAGACAGACCCAACTGTGAACGAATACCGGGGATCAAGTATACCTTCCGGTATGGCAAATATGGGGATGCACGGTATATCGGACATCTTGACATGATGAACATTCTTCTCCGTGTGTTTCGATCTCTGGGAATCACAATAAGGACTCATGGTAAATTCCATCCCATGCCAAAAATATCTCTTTCAGATGCGCTACCGATTGGCATAGAAAGCACTTGCGAATTGATAGAGATTGAAACAGACACGGGAATCCTGATACATGAAAAAATGATAGGTGAAATAAACAAAATATTGCCCAAGGGGACCAAGATTCTTGAGTTTATCAAAGGAAGCATTCAAAATATGGGAAAAGATTATTCATACCTCCTCATAGCCGATAAAAGTATCGATATGGAATTATGGAAACTGGGGTATAATAGTAAACGGCATTTTTACACTTGGAAGGGTAAAGGCATCAAAGAGTTGAGGGCAAAAGGTGATTTCCAGAGAATCATAAAGGTGGAGGACAGAAGGATCCATGGCCTCAGAGCTGATAATTAACGTTACGTTTAATGAGACGCGTATAGCATTCCTGGAAAATGGTGTTCTTGTTGAGTTCTTCATTGAGAAGAAAAATGACAATGGCATGGTTGGCAACATTTACAAAGGAAAAGTTGTTCGAATTGTACCTGGCATGGATGCAGCCTTTGTTGACATCGGCCTCGAAAAATCAGCCTTTCTCTATGTTGGCGACATCATTCTCGACAGGATGATGTACGAGGAGTATGAGGATTCTGATTACCCTATTGCCATCAACGAAAGGATCGAGGGGGTCCTCGAAGAGGGCCAGGAATTGATCGTTCAGGTTTCTCGCGAGCCTATCGGGCAAAAAGGCACACGGGTGACCTCGAAGATAACTCTTCCCGGCAGACTTCTGGTTCTGATGCCAGGGACTGAACACATTGGAGTTTCCAGGAGGATTGAACAGGAAGATGAAAGAAAGAAACTTGCCTCCATGCTCAAAGAAGAGATATGTCCCAAAGGTTACGGACTCATAGCCAGAACCGCTTCAGAAGGTAAAACACCTGAAGAATTGCGGGCAGACCTCAACTTCCTCAAAAGAATATGGGAAAGCATCCAGGAAAAGTCAAAAACTGTTCGGGCCCCTTCTATCCTGCATCAGGACCTCGGAATCATTTTCAGGGTGATAAGAGATTTACATTCTCATAACCTGAAAAAGATCATTGTTGATGACGCCTCTGTTTATAAGAAGGTGGGAGAATTTCTCAAAGACTACCTTCCCGAACAAGGCTGCGAAGTAGTTTGCTTTGATGAAAGGGACCCCATCTTCGAGGTCTTCGGGATTGAAGTGGAGATTGGAAAGCTTTTGCAGAAAAAGATCTGGTTGAAGTCAGGGGGTTACATTGTTCTAGATTATACTGAGGCCCTGACAGTGATCGATGTCAATACCGGGAGGTATCTTGGCAGAAAGGATCTGGAAGACACCATTCTCAGAACAAACCTGGAGGCGGTCAAGGAAATAGCGTATCAGATAAGGCTGCGTAACATCGGCGGCATTATCATAGTCGATTTTATTGATATGGAGCGTAAGGAATCCAGGGAGACAGTCTTCCAGACCCTTATGGAGGCATTAAAGAAAGACAGGATAAAGACCTTTGCCTATCCAATAAGCGAACTTGGCCTTGTGCAGATCACGCGCAAACGAACGCGGCACAATATTGTGAGTCTCCTTACAGAAATATGTCCTACATGCGAAGGCTCTGGGTACATAAAATCACGTTATACGGTATGTTATGAAGTTTTACGGGAGCTCAGGACCTTTTGCAGGAAAGAAGGTGGAAAAAAGATTAATGTGTATCTTTCGCCGGAAGTCGCAAGTCTTCTGTATGAAGAAGAAAAAAGCTCCATAGAGTTTATTGAACATACTTACAGTACAAACGTCAATATCATTGCCAATCCAGAGTTTAGTGTCGATATTTTTCAAGTGGAAGGAGTACGTTAGTGGGTCTTATCTTTGTTTGTCTGTATGTTGCGTGCGAGATTATCGCTAACGTTACCGCTGGTAGGCCGGTGTCACTTTTCGGTATTGTCGTTCCATCTGCTGTTTTTGTCTACACCCTCACATTCACCCTTGTTGACGTCATCCATGAGATCTATGGAAAGGACGGTTCAAGAAAGGTAATCCTCGGGGCTTTCTGCGCAAATATTCTCCTTGCCATTTATGCCTACCTTGTCATTCATCTTCCTGCACCAGCCTTTTTTTTGGACGTTAAATCCTATGAGACAGTCTTCGGCGCAACGCCAAGAATAGTATTTGCAAGCCTCACAGCATATCTGATCAGCTCTATGGTAGATGTGGAGGTCTACCACCTGTGGAAGAATCGTGTAAAAAAAGCAAAATGGTCAAGAGTTCTTGCCAGCAACACAGTTTCAACCCTGGCCGACAGTTGTATCTTTATCACCATTGCATTTGCAGGTGTCATGCCCATTCTCCCCCTCATAGCAGGCCAGTACCTTGTGAAAATGGTCATAACTGTCCTGAGCCTCCCTCTAATATACACAACAGGCTTTAGAGGATCAATCGAGCGGTATGCAAAAAGCAGGCAATAGGCGAAAAACAGGGTGAGCAGGAAAAGTGGAAAGGGAATAAAAAATGGTGAAAGATGAAAAGTTAAAAGTAAGCATTAAAGTCAGTACAGAACCAATAGTATATGGCTTACAACGGATTACAGGTTATGCATTACGAATTACGATTAAATCGCTTCTTCAGGCGTCAAGCGTTTTTGTCACCAAATATTAAACGCCAAACCAAGAACTGTCTATGACTCACACTGTCTTGTCACCAGCAAAGGTCAATCTTTTTCTCAAGGTTGTGTCTAAACGACCTGACGGCTACCACAATATTGTAAGCATTGTTGATATTATTTCTGTGTTCGATGTCATTCACATAGAAGAAATCCCTGACGATGTTATTATTATCGAAGATGATAAAGATATCTTGCCCAAGGATGCAGCAAACACCATGTACCGTGCAGCCGTTGCCCTAAAAGAAAGGTTTAAAATCAACCGGGGTGTAAGGGTTTTTGTTGAAAAAAACATACCCATTGGAAGCGGGCTCGGAGGTCCAAGTAGCAACGCAGCTACTGTACTCAAAGAGTTGGCCAGAATATGGAAGATCAAGATCAATGAGGCTGAATTGAATGATATTGGGAAAGGCATCGGTGCAGATGTTCCTCTGTTCCTGTATGGGAACGCTTGCATCATGAGGGGAATAGGCAATAAAATTTCACCTGTTGAGTTACCCAGCCTCTGGTACCTTATCATTTACCCGAACATATCAATATCAACAAGAAGGGTTTATGAAGGACTAAAAATCGTGTTGACAAAAAAGCAAAATGATATTAAATTGGTTGCGAAATTTAGTGGCACTCGGGAAGTTTCTGCAATTCTAGAAAACGACCTCGAGAGAATCGGTATATTGCTGTGCCCGATAATTAAAACGATCAAAGATAGATTAATTGAATCTGGGGCCAGCGGAACACTGATGAGTGGTAGCGGCTCATCTGTTTTTGGAATATTTGAAAACGAGGAAGGGGCAAAACAGGCATCGGCTTCATTAACAAATATGGGGAAGATTTTTATAGCACGCAGCGTTAAATCGGGGGGGAGTCATGGAGGTTACGGGTGCTAAGATATTTCTTGTTAGTGGTAGCCAGGTAAAGGCTTAATGTCTAAATTGTTCTTGATGATTGTTGTGTTGTAAAAGATATAAAGATGATAGATGAGGAAGGCAAGATTTTTGTAGTTATACCCATAAAAAATGAAAGATGGCTTGTATAGAGACACAGTCCATCCAATAAAGAAGGCCACAAGGCAAAAGATCGAGATATGCGTTCTAAATGCCTACAAAAAAGGAGTTAAATAAGCAACCAATTTTGTAAAACAGGCCATTGGGGTGTCGTCAAGCGGTAAGACACAGGCCTTTGGAGCCTGCATTCGGAGGTTCGAATCCTCCCACCCCAGGATATTCTACCAAGGAGCGATGCGTGAACAAGTTAAGAGTTTTTACTGGAAGTGCGAATATACCACTTGCTGAGAAGATTTGCAGCTTTCTCAAGATACCCCTGGGCAAGGCTATTGTAGCCAGTTTCAGCGACGGCGAGGTACAGGTTGTAATTGATGAAAGTGTGAGGGGGATGGATGTATTCATTGTACAACCCACATGCCCTCCGGTCAACCATAACCTTGTCGAGCTGCTGGTTATGCTCGATGCCCTGAAACGAGCATCTGCAGGGCGTATAACGGTCGTAATTCCTTACTATGGTTATGCGCGACAGGACAGGAAAGTCGTTCCCCGTACATCTATTTCTGCAAGGCTTGTGGCAGATCTCATGACTGTTGCCGGTGCTTCAAGAATCCTGGCCATGGATCTTCATGCAGGGCAAATTCAGGGCTTTTTTAATATTCCTGTGGATCATCTCTATGCCCTGCCGGTACATTTCAAGTATTTTGCAAAGATTAAGGGTGACATCGTAGTAGTATCTCCAGATGCTGGTGGTGTTGAACGGGCAAGAGAGTTAGGCAAAAGGTTGAACGCCACCATCGCGATCATTGACAAACGAAGAGAGAAAGCTAATGTATCAAAAGTTATGCATGTTATTGGTAATGTGAGCAAAAAAACCGCCATACTTCTCGACGATATGATCGACACTGGAGGAACTATAGTACAGGCATCAGAAGCCCTGGTAAGGGAAGGTGCTCGATCCGTTCTTGCTTGTTGTACCCATCCAGTGCTTTCCGGAAGGGCTGTTGAAAAGATTGAGAATTCACCCATTAAAGAATTGATTGTGACGAATACTATACCGCTGTCAGAAGAGGCAAGTAAAGTAAAGAAGATCAAGGTGCTTGATGTGTCCCCAATCCTTGGTGAAGCAATCAGAAGGATTCACAAAGATGCTTCAGTAAGTTCACTATTTATATAGATTCCCTTTTGGTGAAAACCTGTATGGGCATGTCCTGGGAGTACCATGACTGAAAAAGGGAGTTCAGCAAGTTTTAATTGCTAACGGGGTGGCGTGAGCCCGGTAGAAGTTTATGTATATAACAGGAGGTCTGGGATGGAAGAAATATTATTGAGGGCAGAAAAGAGAACAGGTACCGGTAAAGGCGTGACCCGGAAAATTAGAAAAGAAGGAGGTATACCTGCTGTACTCTATGGCAGAGGCATAGAGTCGGTTCCGATAAAAATTTCGGCAAGAGAATGGGATGCACTTATGAGAAGAGTACGGAAGAACGTAATCCTTACCATGGAACTCCACGGAGATGCAGGTACAGAAAGTAGACCTGTCATGATCAAAAAGATTCAGCCTGGATTTCTCGGAGATTATGTCTCCCACATAGATTTTCTTCAAGTATCCATGGAAAGAACGATAGAGATCGAAATACCTATTCACCTTACCGGGACAGCAAAAGGAGTCATAAACAATGGCATTGTGGAACAACATTTGAGATCGATCATGGTCGAGTGTCTGCCTACCCAAATTCCAGAGCAGATAGAGATTGATGTGACAAACCTTGAGATTGGAGATTCCATACATGTTAGCGACATCTCTCTCTCCGGCGTGAAGCTTTTGGAGCAGATGAATGTGGCAGTTGTGACGGTTATACCCCCTGAAGCAGAAGAAAAACCAGTGACCGTTGAAGAAGTAGAACCTGAAAAGGTAGAGAAAAAGGAGGAATAAAGTCCTTTTTGTTTTTACTATGCGGCCTTGGAAACAAAGGATCTGAATATACCTTCACCAGGCATAACATAGGTTATCTCGTTATAGACAAGTTTTCTGAAAGGTTTCGTATTGCAGTACAAAAACGCCTCTGTGGTTGCAAAGTTGGCGAATCAGGGGAGATTATCCTCGCCAAGCCAAACACCTATATGAACCTCTCCGGCGGACCTGTTGCGTCGCTGGTGCAACGTAAATCTTTGACCTCTGAGAACATTGTTATCATTCATGATGACATTGATATGAATTTCGGAAGGATTCGGATACGCTGGAATGGTAGGGACGGAGGTCACAAAGGCGTCCGGTCTGTTGCAGACGCATTGCGCTCACCGCTTTTTTACCGGATGAAGATTGGCATTGGCAGAAATCCAGCCATACCCCCGGAAGAGTATGTTCTATCCAGATTTTACACGGATGAAGTTGAGGAACTTGGTGATGTTCTGGACCGTGCTGTAGATGCCCTCCACACTTTTGTTTTCGAGGGAAAAGAAAAGGCAATGAGTATGTATAATAGGAGCTGACAGCTCATGGCTCCGGGCTCTTTGTGAAAACTATAGACTCGGAGCCTGAAACTTGGAGCTCAAGGGAGGGGATATGAGTTGGTCATGCGGAATTATTGGTCTACCAAATTCAGGGAAATCGACCATCTTTAACGCTCTAACTGCACTTACCGTACCATGTCAGTCCTACCCTTTTTGTACCATTGAGCCGAATGTCGGTATTGTTGCAGTACCTGATGACAGGCTCGCCAGGCTCTCAGAAACCCTCAAACCTGAAAAGGTTACATCGACAACTATCGAGTTTATCGATGTCGCAGGCCTCATCAAGGGTGCCCATAAGGGTGAGGGTCTGGGCAACAGATTTCTTTCACATATCAGGAATGTGGATGCTATTGCCCACGTCATACGATGCTTTGAAACGGAAAATGTTCCCCACGTTTATGCAGAAATCGACCCAAAAAGGGATGTGGAGATTGTGGAAACAGAGATTATCATCTCTGATCTGGAGATTGTTGAAGAAAGGCTCGCAAAGCTGGAGAGGCTTGCCAAAGTCTCCAAGGAAAAAGGGGTTAAGGAGATAGAGCTTCTCGCAAGAATCAAATCCACCCTTGAGCAGGGTTCCTTTATCGCTATGGATTATTTTGACCACACAGACGCAGAAATCGTTCGTACCTTCAACCTTATCACTACCAAGCCCATCTTTTATGTTGCAAATATTGACGAAGAAACACTGGAAAAACTTCCAATCTCTGATTTAGAAGAGTTTGTCCGGTCAAAAAACAGCAGACTAGTCTATATATGCGGCAAGCTTGAGCACGATCTTATAAACTTGTCGCCCCATGAGCGAACATCATACATGGACCTTTACGGTATAACAGAGATGTCTATAGAAAGTGTAATTAAAGTTGGTTATGAGATCCTGGGCCTCATTACCTTTTATACTATTGTGGGCAAAGAGATGAGGGCATGGACAATCCCCCGGAACACAACATGCGTAAAAGCAGCAGGCAAGATACACACAGATATGGAAAGGGGATTCATCAGGGCTGAGGTGATCAACGCGGATGACTTTGTACGGTATGGATCAGAACAGGCTGCCCGGGAACACGGGGCTCTGAGGGTCGAAGGAAAAGAATACATCGTAAAAGATGGAGATATTCTGCATATTCGATTCAACGTATAGCTCAACTCAAAAGCGTAAGCCAAGTAAAAAATTTGTACCAGGCAGGTTTGATAGGTTGCTCAAGTGTTTCCATAGTTTGTTGTGGTGATTGTTTTCACAACTAAAATGCAGCGCAGTTCTCTTATAAATTGTCTTTTTGCTTGCTTTTAAATCTTATATTGTTTTGCTTGCTCAAATCTCTTCAAGGCAGAAAAATGTAAAGTGAATTAGTGAATAGGGCTGCATCTGATGAGCAAATATATTTTATGATGGTATTGTCAATTCTCATCGTTTCAATAGGGATTAATTTTATCTGCTACTTCAGTTTTGCATCATCTTTTTCTTTTGGTTTTTTCCACTCCATCAATATCTGCCGCACACCTGTCAGGTTATTCTGATTGACAAGGACCAAAACAACATCACCACCGTCAAGAATGGTGCCTCCACTCGGTACAAAAAAGTTCTCGTCACGGTTCACCAGTACAATGAGACTGTCCCTAGGCAGACCCAGTTCCACGACTCGTTTCCCTGCGATAGCCGAACTGTATGGAATAATGAATTCAACGAGTTGAGTGTCAACGCCCGGCATAGGCGCGTACTCTATTGGATATTGCCGCCTTTGTTGAATCGGGGCATCAAGTCTCAGGAGACGGGCGACAACAGGAATCGACCAACCTTGAAACAGTGCTGAAGTGAGGACAATAAAGAAAACGATATTGAATATAGCTTCAGCATCTGCCACCCCAGCAAGAAGAGGGAAAGTCGCCAGGACTATCGGGACTGACCCTCTCAGGCCGACCCATGAAACAAGGGTTTTTTCCCGCCAGCCCATACGCTCAAAGAGCAAAGAAAGAAAAACGCTGAACGGACGTGCAACAAACATGAGGAACGCTGAACACATAAGGCCTGTCCATATGATAGGAATAATACGGGATGGAAATACAAGCAGTCCCAAGGTGACAAACATTGCTATCTGGCTGAGCCAGGCAAGACCGTCAAAAAAACGCAACATGCTTTTCTTTTGTACAAATTCACTGTTGGCTGCATATATACCCATCAGATACACAGCCAGGAAGCCGCTCCCACCAACTGCAGCAGTAGCGGCATATGTCATCGCTGCAAAGGCAAGGGTAAAAACAGGGTAAACCCCTTCGTAATAGGATGTCAACCGATTCAACGAAAAAACCATTGCCTTCCCAAAACCAAGACCAAAAATAATGCCGAGTCCCATCTGAACAACAAAGAGTAGAGCAATGGAGCCGAGTGAGGTCTCTGGATTCGTTATGATTTGAATTATCCCTATGGTGAGGAGGACTGCCATGGGATCATTACTCCCCGACTCAAGTTCAAGCAGGGGCTTTAGCCGGCCACGTAAACTAACGTTCTTTGATCGGAGCACTGAGAAAACAGCGGCTGCATCAGTCGATGAAACAACAGCCCCGAGGAGCAGGCCGGTGAATAGTGAAAATTTTAAAACAGAGAAGGCAAAAAGACCAACAGTCACGGCCGTGAGAAGGACGCCCAGCGTTGCCAGGATTGTAGCCTGCCGGAAGACTGGTTTGACCTCTGTCCATTTTGTGTCAAGGCCACCTGCGAAGAGGATGAAGACCAATGCAATGACGCCTACTGATCGAGACAGATGAGCATCGTCGAAGTAAATTCCACCGGGGCCTTCTGAACCTGCAAGCATCCCTACGCCGAGAAACAACAACAGTGCAGGTACACCGAGATTCTCGGAGAGCCTGGCAATTCCAATGCTCACTATGATAAGGACTGCCCCTATAAGAAGAACATATTCAACCGGTATCATGCACTTACTATATAATCAACCATCCATTCAGTCAACAAATAGGCGCTGTCCGTGGTCTGTTAGTCAACGACCAGCACGTCACAATGGGACTGAGAGAGAACATGGAGGGTAACACTGCCTAAAAGGAATTCCTCTATTCTCCATCTTCCGTGTTTTCCCACAACGATAAGTTCAATATCACGTTTACGTGCTATTTCAGGCAGTTTGAATGGTGCATGTCCTTGCACCACAACTCCCACCCTGTGAAAAGACCCGGTACCTGCCTTTCGAATGAAACGCCTCAATTGTGCTTCTGTCTGCATACGAGCCTTCATGCGAGACTCATGAATAACATCTTCCGAAGCTCCACTATAAACCAGTACCTTCTCCAGTACTGGTTCGAAAACATGGACAACGATAATTGTCGCCTCTGGGGCAATTATCTGGCTGTATTCGAGAGCTTTACGTGAACCTTCTGAGAAGTCAACGGCAACGAGGACCCGTGTATAGGGTGTTAATGGTTTATTCTTCACAACAAGCACAGGTTGTCCTGTCTTTCCAAGAAGCCGTTGCGAGGTAGTACCAAGAGCCAGAGCCCTGACCGGGTGCGCCCCACGTGCGCCAAGTACAAGTAAGCTGAAATCTGATGCTGCCTCAACGATTGCATCCAGCGTATTCCCCGTGAGGACACGTGGCTCAAGTGAAAACCCTGACACCTCACGAATCTGGTCAGCTAACTCACCCAGGGCTTGTGAAGCATTCTTAATGATTTTGCGTTTAGCTTTAACCGATGACCCTATGAACTGCTTCAAATTTTCAAGCCACGATTGTTCCAGCACATGCAGCAGCACCCCTCTCTGTATGGCAAGAGTAGCGCCAAGCATAGCTGCACGTTCTGCTGCATAACGAGAATAAGAAGAAAAATCAGTTGCAGCCAGAATAGATTGAATACCTCTCACATTTTTCTCCCTGAAAAGCTACGATTGGGAATGGATTTCTTTAAGACCCAAGATTCCAATTAAACCGATGATCCTTTCGAATTCCTTTACTTTGTATTTAAAGTTTGTGAATCAGCCGGCAAACTGGACTTGGTCACTTATGCCACATCCCTCTCCGGCTGATACACGATCTTAAGGACCTTGAGCCGCTTCGTTCCTGCCGGGATCTCCCATTCAATCAGGTCACCCTCTTTATACCCGAGGAGGGCAGTGCCAATGGGAGCAAGAACAGAGATTGCGTTCTCAACCA
>Ga0116144_10001053_pt1 | contig 34742 bp, 18 predicted proteins | sample AD_UKC035_MetaG_FD_89746 | JGI IMG/M metagenome (GOLD analysis project Ga0116144, IMG submission 89746) | Active sludge microbial communities of municipal wastewater-treating anaerobic digesters from USA - AD_UKC035_MetaG | ecosystem: Engineered > Bioreactor > Anaerobic > Digestate | place: USA...
AGGTGGCGGAGAACGAGTACTTCGGTCTGCCAGCACCGAACAAGGAGGAAATGCTCGGCATGATCCGCGAGCGTTATCTGGATTTCCTCGGGCATCGGGCCCGGAGCATGGTCGGCGACCTGCACTACATGCGCATTCCCGAAGGTGAAGGGGTCATCTGGCATACGCCGCTCTCCTTCACGATTCCCGTGGAGATCGCATACGACAGCAAGACCAGCAACATACACCTCACCACCATCCAGGAGAAGGTCGACACGCGCTTCTACCGGGATGCCGTGAGCACGCCGTGGAAGGAGAACATCGTCGCCGTGGGGCGTGACCGCACCGAGGGCGCACAGCGCACCTTCCCGGCCGATGACCTGCGCGCCATGCCCACCTTCCGCGACCAATTGGAAGAGCAGCAGGCGCAGCGCGATCTGGCGGCACTGGGGGATGTCACGATCCCCGAGTTCAAGAGCGATATGGATGTGTTCCTTTACACGCACAAGCTGCTGCGCGAAAGCAACGCGAAGCAGCTTGAGGCCTACCTGATGCGCATGCTCGCACCATCCTACTACGTGGAAGGGAGCACCACGCGGCTGACCCCGCAAGGCGCCGATGTGATCAACAAGGCTGTGGCCGCTGCGTTCGGCGGAAAGGGCACCTACGCTGAACAGTATTGCGCCGATCCAGGTGTGAAGCATCAGCAGCCCGACATGATCGAGATCTGGAACGCGACCCAGGATGCGCACACGCGCATGCATGTGGGACGCTTCGGCGGCGGTTGGAAGAACGGTCAGAAGGTGGGCGAGCAATACAAGTTCATCGCGCTGGAGGTGTGGATGCTGACCTCCGCTGACGACATCGCGCGCCTCCGCAGCTACGAACCCGGCATGCTGTGCGAACCGGCATCCGCAGGTGCCAAGGCCACCGGCGGTGCGACCACGACCACGCCGGCAACGACGACCTCGGGCACTGGTTCCCCACAAAGCGCCGGTAGCGACCTGATCAAGAAGGGCAAAGGACTCCTGAACAAACTCACCACCCCATGAAACACTTGGCCGCTCTCATCGCCCTTTCGTTCGCTCCGCTCTTGGGATGGGCGCAGCTCAGCGGTACGCTCATCGTGGGAGGGGCCAGCCCCGATTACGCGACGCTCTCCGCGGCCGTCAACGCGTTGATGAGCGAAGGCGCAACCGGCAACGTCACCTTCGACATCCGGCCGGGCACCTACTCGGGGCAATATCTGCTAGGCGCTGTTCCGGGCACACCGGGGAGCATCACCTTCCGGAACAGCAGCAACGGCGCGCAGGCCGTCAACCTCGAGTTCGACGCCAGCGGCAGCGCGGACAACTACATTTTCCGCATCGATGGCACGGATGACGTCCGCTTGGAGAAGCTCACCTTCCGTCCACTGGACTTCAACTATGCCAGAGCGGTGCACTTCTTCAATGCGGTCGCTGGCATGATCATCGAGCAATGTGTGTTCCATGGAAGCACCAACCCATCGGGCTCCGCCTATTTCGATCGCATCCTGGTCCACTGCGACCAGGCCGCCATCAACACCGACAACAATCCACAGGACGTCATCATCATCGACAACTCCTTCTTCAACGGCAACACGGCCGTGGAACTGGATTGTTACGGCTTCGCCGGCGCGCGTAGCAACGGATTGATCATCACCGGCAACGAGTTCCGGCAGCAAGTGGGTACGGGCGTGCGACTCAACAATTGCCGGGGGCAGATCGGGGACAACGACTTCAGCACCACGGTGGGCAACTGGTACGTGGGCATCCGCACCACCTACTTCGACGGGGGCAGCCAGATCCGCCGTAACGACATCCAGGCCTATGCGACCAATGGCTGTACCGGGATCGAGGTGGGTAACACACAGAGCACCACGGGCAACATGATCAGCAATAACATGGTGTACGTGAACGGAACAGGCGATGTCTGGGGAATGGCCGTGTACAACCTGTGGGATATGAAGATCGTGCATAACAGCGTGCTCGTGGCCGCTGGCAACGCGTTCCAGAGCTATGCCTTCTACCACCTGAGCAACTTCCCCGACGGGCAGGACGCGCTGGTGCGCAACAACATCTTCGCGAACAACGCGGGTGGCCTGGCATACTACGTACAGGTGCCGGATAACGTCGCCACGGAGGACCATAACTGCTTGTTCAGCACGGGCGGCCTGCTCTCCCAGGCGGGAAGCAGTGACTACGCCACCATCGCCGCGCACCAGGCGGGTACGGGAATGGGAGCGGGCGATAGCGGCATCGATCCGGTCTTCCCAGCGCAGCCGGACCTGCACATGAACAACTGCGCAATGGATGATCTGGGCGAGTACTTCTTCGTCGTGGGTGCTGACATCGACGGCGATGCCCGTGGCAACCCCGCATGTGATATGGGAGCTGACGAGTACACCGCCAGCAGCTCCTCGGTCCAGGCACCGACCATCACCGTGGCGCTGCCTTACGAGCTCGGACTCAACGCTTCCTTCGCGAGCTATTCATGGAACACCGGGGCGAACACGCCTACCATCACCATCACTGCGGCTGGTAACTATTCCTGCGATGTGGTGGACGTGAACGGTTGCAGCTATCAGGTGAACATCAGCGTGCTGGCGGACATCAACACGGATGTCGCGTTACTGGACAAGGCCGACATCAGCATCTACCCGGTCCCGGCGGTCGATGTGCTTCATGTGATGGGCTTGCCGCCGGGGGTGGCGTACGATGTGCTCGATGGACAGGGTCGGACCGTCCTGCGGGGATCATCTGCAGGTCCGATATCGATCGCGCTGCTGCACTTGGCGCCCGGACCGCATCTGCTGCGGTGGAATGTGGAGGGGGTCATGCGCACGGCACGTTTCATCAAGCAATGACCTGGGACGGGTATCATGTCGCTGTGCAGGCATGGATGGGCATTGGAACAACAGGTTGATGAGCGGACTCCTCGAACGGGAGGCTGAACAGGACCACCGGACGGTCCGCGCCACTCCACGAAGGAGTGCTCGACGGCGTCAATGACCCGGGTAACATACGCGTACAACGGGAGCATGCGATGAGCCGTCTCCCGTGCACCCCCTGATCGGCAATGGCTTCCGGTCGTTCGCAGCCGCTCCAGGGTGATGGGGAGAAGCCTGGACCGCTCTGACATTCACCCGTCCGGGAACGACGTTCACCCATCCAAGCTGGACCGACGGAGGCATGCTGGGGATCTTGCAGCAGCGAAGATCCTATCATGTCCATCCGGCAGCTCATCCTGTTCCTTTCGCTGGTGGCCGCTACGGGCACCTCGTCGTTCGCTCAATTGAACGGTACGTACATCATCGATGGTGGTGGGGGGGGTGATTACACGAACTTCGCTAACGCCATCAACGACCTGAACACGCTGGGCGTGAACGGCCCGGTCGTGTTCGAGGTGACCGATGGCAACTATTACGGACGAGCAACGATCGGCACGATCACAGGTGCCTCCGCCGTGAACACGGTGACCTTCCGTGGGCAGAGCCTGGACAGCTCGCTGGTGACCTGGTCCGAGACCACCTCCACGACGGTCTCCGTCTTTTCACACAACAGCCTGCTGCGGCTCAATGGTGCGCAATACGTCACCGTTGAGCACATGACCATGCAACGCACCGGCGCGTCCCAATACGGGCATGTGGTGTTCATCGAAGGGGCCACCTCGCACATCACCATCCAGCACTGCAAGCTCCGCGGCGCCGCCAATTTCACGACGACCCCGAATGATCGGAACCTCGTCGATGCGGTGAACAACACGGTCCAGAGCGGAATGGTCTTTCGCAATAACCGGTTGGAATATGGGAACCGCGGCATTTATTGGAACGCCACCGCGCTGGAAGCGGACGAAGTGCTGTTCGAGGGGAACGACCTGTTCCAGTCCCCATGCCATATACAGGGAGCTTCCGGAAGCGTGGAAGTGATCGGCAACACCGCATTATCCACCCTTACCTACCAAGGGTTCACCCTGATGAACCTGAGCGGTGTGGTGGATATCTCTAAGAACTCGCTCAGGAACACCCAGAACAACAACACGCTTGTCCTGCAGGGCGTGGCAGGTACTTCTGGCACACCGGCACACCTTGCGAACAACATGGTGATCGGCCAGTACGCCGCGAGTTTATCGGCCTGTGCCCACCTGGACCTCCTGCACAACAGCTTCTCCGGATCGAGCGCCATTGCCAACAGCAATACCGACCTCCGATCGCTCAACAACATCTGGTACCGCGATCTGGGCTATGCCCTCACCGTGACCAGCGGAGCCACTTTCATGGAGTCCGACCACAACTGCTACTTCAGCGCGGCGGCCGGTACCGTGAACTGGCTCGGGACCCATGCTTCGCAGGCCAGCCTCACCGCAGCCACGGGGATGGACGCCAACAGCCTGTTCATGGACCCGCTCTACGTCAACCCGCTCTTCGATCTGCACCTGCAGAGCAGTTCCCCTTGCGCGGGCACGGGCACGAGCACCCCAGGTCTGACCGATGACCTGGATCAGGAGGTACGCCCCCGACCCGCGCTCACCGACCCGGACATGGGTGCGGACGAGACCGATGAGCACTGCACCGTCCTGAGCGGAACTTATGTGATCGGCCCTTCTGCAGGTGCTGACTTCTCGTCCTTCACCGGCGCGATCATCAAGATGGTCTCGTGCGGCATCAATGGTCCGGTGGTCTTCGAGGTGGAGGACGGGACCTATAACGAACAGTTGGTCCTACCACCGGTCCCCGGGAATTCCTCGACCAACACCATCACGTTCCGGGGTCAGAGCCTTGACAGTTCGCTGGTCACCCTGGACCTGAACGCGGGCAACCTGTCCGCCAACAACTTCCTTCTCTCCTTCCAAGGGATGGACCATGTCACCTTCGAGCACATGCGATTCCGTCGTCTGTTCGCATCCACAACCAACCGCTTTGCCCGTATCGTTTCCTTCCAGGCGAGCAGCGATCCTTCACAGCAAGTGACCTTATCGCACATCTGGTTCCAAGGGTCTTTTGGCAGCCCGTACGGGTATGGCTACTCGGAAGCCATTGACGCGACCGACACCAATGACAATCTGGAGGTCGTGGTGGACCACTGCCACTTCAGTTCCGGAGGACCGAGCATCGATTGGGATGCGAACAGTAGCGATGATCGATTGACCGTGTCACATTGTGTGATCGCGAACATGTTCGACGGGATCAGCATCCGGGAGACCATATCGCCGTTCACCCTGACGGATAACGCGATCGGTCCATTCCCGCTGAACATCGTGGCAGTTGGCATCACCTTGAATGATATTTCCTCGTCGTTCATCATCTCACGGAACTCGGTGCGCATGACACGGGGATGGGCGGCACGTTCCACCAACATCAACTGCACCGTGGCGGAACCGGGCCTGATCGCCAACAACACGCTGATCGGGTATTCGACCTTCACCCTGGAAGGTGGGCTCCAGCTGAACGGCAGCATTGACCATCTGCACATCCTCAACAACTCCCTGAGCGCGGGCTACGGCAGGGCATTCCAAATGACAGCGACCAATGCAACAGGCCTTCGCTTCCTGAACAACATCGCGATGGTCTCCTTCGGGCCCGGTTATCCGATCTATGCCAGCCTCGCCAGTTTCGCGGAATGCTCCCACAATCTGTTGTACAAACCCGTCTCCGGGAACATCGCCTTCTGGGCCGGCACGAACTACAGCAACATGTTCGCTCTGCAGACCGGCAGCGGATATTTCGCCTCCTCCTTCTTCGATGACCCGATGTTCGTCGACCCCGCGACCGACCTTCATCTTCAGCCAGGGTCGCCGTGCGCGGGTATCGGACAGGTGCTGACCGAGTTCACCGATGATCTGGATGGAGACCCGCGGCCGGACCCGATCGCCACGGCGTATGACATCGGCGCCGATGAGACACCGGACCAATGCATTCCCATGAGCGGCACATACATCATCGGCCCGTCCGTGGCGGCCGACGTTCCGAACTTCTTGACAGCGGTGGGGCGGATGCAGCGCTGTGGGATCAGCGGCCCCGTCCTGTTCCTTGTTGAGCCGGGCAACTACTTCGGACAGGTGCGACTGCCCGCGATAGCGGGGAACGATGCCACCAACACGATCACCTTCGAAGGGCAGAGCGGTGACAGTACGGATGTGATCCTTCGTGCCAATGCCTCCAATGTCGCGGCGGACAACCATGTGGTGCTGTTGGAAGGCGCCGATCATGTGACCTTCCGGTACCTCTCCATCGCGCGGCAGGGTGTTCCGCTTTCCACCAACTACGCGGCCGCCGTTCGCTTCGCAGGGAGCGATCCCTCCACGCACGCACGCTTCGAACGCTGCGAGCTCACTTCCGTGGCCAACTCCTCGTGGGGCCTGCACCAGGTGATCCTGGATGCCTGTACGGCCGATCAGGAACGGATGGAGGTGATCGAATGCCGCCTGGTGGGTGGGTTCACCGCTGTGCGGATCGATCATGGCGGGAATGACGAGGAGGTCCACATCGTGGGCAACGTCTTCGAGGACTGTTCGCAGGGCATCCGTCTTGCGGCCACGGGGAACGCGGTCTCCTCGATCATGGGGAACGACCTTCTTTCGATGAACACGTCCACCTACGCCGCCATTGAGATCAGTGGAGGCTCGGGAACGCTGGAAGTTCGTCGCAACAGGGTCATCTCCTGGAGCACGTGCATTGAATTGGTGGGACTCATATCATCGGTCGCGCAGCCCACGCTGGTGGTGAACAACTCCTTCGTCAGCACGAACGGAGCGGGCGTGAACATTGCCAGCTCAAGCGCCAACGTGCAGCTGTTGAACAACTCCGTATCCGCGAGTACCGTCGCCTTGGCGGGTATCGGGACAGGGACCGGGTTGGTGCTCCGGAACAACATCTTCCGGAACACCAGTAGCCCGGCTACCGTGAGCCTGAGCGCCGCACGCATCTCGGCGTGCGACCGCAACATCTATCACCGGTCCTCTGGCAGCACCGGTGTGGAATGGGACTTCATCTCCTATGCCACCATTGCCGCCTTGAACGGCGCTACCGGCATGGACGCCAACAGCCATATCACAGAGGATCTGTACCTCGACCCGCTGGCGGATCTCCATACCTGTTCGATGCTTGCGGATGCAGGCGCCGGTCCGGAGCCCGTGGTCCTGACGGACCTGGGTGGTGTTCCCCGCGACCCATCCACCCCGGACATCGGATGCTACGAGTTCACGCCTCAACTGTGGAACGAGCAGTTCGATCTGTGCGGCGCTGCCGACCCCATCACCAGCACCGGCAGCGGCCAGGACCAGTGGGTCTACAAGGACCGCAAGGTGGTGGCGCACTTCAACGACAATGGCCAGGTGCTTGGGACGGTGGATCTGGATGTGTACATCAACAGCGGAGCCATGCGCCAGAGCCCCATGGGGCAGTACTACCTGGACCGCAATTGGCACCTCACAACCTCGATGCCGTTCATCAGTCCTGCCACGATCAGGCTCTTCCACACCGGGTCGGAGTTCGCCGCCCTGGCTGCCGCGGACCCGCTCGTCAACATGGGGTCCGATGCGGGTGTCGCACATTACGCCGGACCCATGGAGGATTGCGATCTCCTGAACGATCCGGAAGGTAACGTCTGGACTCCGACCTTTCCGGCATCATCGGGTTCAGAACCCCGGATAGCGGCCAACGGTGGGACTTTCGGCCATTCGGCCATCCTCTCGGACGACGGAGAGCTGTTTATCACGATCATGGGGAGTCCGCTCCCGGTGGAGTTGATCCGGTTCACAGCCGAACGCACAACTGAGCGGGATGTGGTCCTGCAGTGGACCACGGCCGCGGAGCATGACAACGCGGGCTTTGAACTCTGGCGGATGATCGATGGAGAGGATGGCTCCACCCAAGTGGGCTGGGTGCCTGGAACAGGGGAGGGTCAGGGCATCGTCGACTATGGGTATTCCGACCACAACAGCTCCGACAGGACAAGCTACTACATGTTGAAGTTGGTCGACAGGGATGGCTCCTATCGCTGGGGTCCGATGGTCGCCGTGGAGGGAGGTGCCCGATCGGGAAGGTTCATCATACGACCGAACCCCGCAACGGATGACATCACGGTGGCTGGCCTGCCCGCGGATGCCACCATCATCACACTTCATGATGTGATGGGCCGGGAACGGATGCGCTGGTCAGCGAATGGGGAACTGAAGGACCTCGCCCATCTACCACGTGGACTCTACTTCGTCACTCTTCACGACGGCAGGGGACCCCTTGAGACGGAACGACTGGTGCTCCACTGATCAAGTGAAACGCCGCAGAATGGCCTGGACCTGCTGTGCGTAGCTGTCGCCGAAAAGGTTCGTGTGAACGAGGAGCGGGTAGAGGTTGCACAGGTCCACGCGCTCTTCCCACCCGGTTTCAAGCGGCCAGGCGGCATTGTATGCGGTGATCAATTCACGGTCGAAGCCACCGAACAGACCGCTCATGGCGATATCCATCTCGCGGTGGCCATAGTAAACTGCCGGGTCGACGAGAACGGGCCTGGCCTCAGCATCACACATGAAGTTCCCGCTCCACAGGTCACCGTGCAGCAGTGCCGGTGCTTCCTTAGGAAAGAGCGCATCCAGCTGCGAATAGAGCCTTTCGAAACGCAGGACATCGCCCCCGCCGAGTCGTTTGCGGTCCCGGGCCTTGGCCACCATGGGTTCCAGGCGGCATTGCACGTAGAACTCCGTCCAAACCGCATGCTGCGTGTTCACCTGCCGCAGAGTGCCGATGTAGTTGTCCTGATCAAGACCGAAGCTCGGTGCGCCATGCCTGTGCAGGGCTGCTAATGAACGTCCGAAGGCTTCCCAGAACGCTGGCGTTCTCGGACCGCTCGCGACCCATTCAAGCAGGAGGTAGCTGTCATCGTGGTCCTCACCAACGGCGATCACATCCGGTACCCGGATGGCCGAGGTCGAACCGAGCCGGCGAAGGCCATCCGCCTCCGCCGCGAAGAAGCTCGGGTAGCGGTCGGCCCGGTTCACTTTCACGAAATAGCGCCCCTCGTTCGTCTCCAGGCGGTAGGCATCGTTGATGCTGCCGCCCCCGACAGGGACCTCCTGTTCGATATCCACGGGTCGTGCCAGATGGTCGCTCAAGTGCTTCGCCAAACACTCCACCAAGGATCCGGGTAAAGACATGGTGCAAAGGTGGGGGAACCTGGATCTACTACATTTGCGCTCCCGTTCAACGAACGGGCTGATATGTTGGGGAATTAGCTCAGCTGGCTAGAGCGCTTGCATGGCATGCAAGAGGTCACCGGTTCGACTCCGGTATTCTCCACGAAAGGCGGTCCCTGTGGCCGCCTTTTTTCGTTCAGGGCAGGATCGAACGCGATGGAACGCCATCTGACACCGACGAATGCACGGCGCCACCGGACCGGTGTAAAACCCTGTTGATAAGCAGCTTAGATGAACTGATGGGCGCGGCTCCGGAGCGGTCCATCTTTGCGCTGATCGTTCGAAGGATGCCCCTTGTTCCTTCCGCTGTGGACCTGCGAAGTTGAAGCGATCCCTTGTTGATCGATAGGCTATGGAGGGAGTGCGGAGGGCGGGTATTCGGAACACCAGGACCTGCTAGGGACGAATCAGGTAGGGCAGCTCTCCCCTCCCATCCATTCCTATCCAGAGGAACGATCGACGGTCATCGTGTTCTTCGTTCATCTGCCACCCTGAGCAGATACCGGTGCGTGGCGGATTGCGCACGCGTCCGCACCTTGTTCCGGTCCTTGTCCCGGTACGGGTTCGTCTGCCGGATATCGATCACCCTGGCCTTCACCTGGTCCGCCCACTGGATCTCCATGAGATCAAGGATGCGCCGCCGGAGGGTCTGGTCCATGATCGGGAACGCCACTTCGATCCGACGGTCCAGGTTGCGCCCCATCCAGTCCGCAGAGGACAGGTGCACCGACCATTTCCCTCCGTTCGCGAATGCGTACACCCGGGTGTGCTCCAGGAAGCGGTCCACGATGCTGATCGCCTCGATGCGACCACTGAGGTCGTCGACCCCGGGCACCAGGCAGCAGATCCCGCGGATGATCAGGCGCACGCGCACTCCAGCGTTGCTCGCGTCGTACAGCTTGCGGATCAAGGCGCGGTCCTCGAGGCTGTTCAACTTCAACAGGATGCCGGAGGGCTTTCCGGTACGGGCGTTCTCGATCTCCTTGTCGATCAGCAGCTCCAAACTGCCACGGAGGTTCACGGGTGCCATCAACAGATGCGTCAAGGCTGGTCGATGCCGGCGGTCGGCCAGGTGGGCGAAGACCTCGGCAACCTCGCGCGTGATCGCCGGCTTCGAGGTGATCAGCGCCATGTCGGTATAGATCCGCGAGGTCCGTTCGTTGAAGTTGCCGGTGCCCAGGTAGGCATGGCGGACCACACGACCACCTTCGATGCGTTCGATCAGACACAGCTTGCAATGCACCTTCAGGTTCTCGTAGCTGTACAGCACCCGCGCACCCGCCTTCTCCAGGGCCTCACCCCAGTACAGGTTGCTCCGCTCATCGAACCGGGCCTGCACCTCCACGAAGACGGTCACCCGCTTTCCGAGCCGTAATGCATCCAGTAGTGCGGTGCAGACCTCCGATCCCTCGGCAACACGGTAAAGGGTGATGGCGATGTGCCGGACGCTCCGGTCCCGCGCGGCATGTTGCAACCAACGCACCACGTTGCCGAAGTCGTGATACGGGAAATGCCACAGCAGGTCCCTGCTTCGCGCGGCCTTGAACACGGCGGCACCGTCCCGGGTCACCGGGTCGGGGACAGGTCTCAACGGCGGGTCACGCAACTCCTTGCGCCCGGAGATCGGCACTTTCATCAGGTCGCTGAAGTTGTGCTAACGCCCACCGGCGACCAGGTCCTGCTTGGAAAGCCCGAGCAGTCCGCGAAGTGCACGCAGGGTGGCCGCGGGCATGCTGCGATCATAGAGGAAGCGGGCGGGGACTCCCATGCTGCGTTTCCGCAGGCTCTTCCGCACTTTGTCCTTCACGTTCCCGGCATATTCCTCGTCGAGGTGCAGCTCGGCGTCGCGCGATAGTTTGATGGCGTGACAGTCCAGCAGCTTCGATCCGGTGAAGAGCTCGGCGAGGCAGAGCCGCATCACATCGTCGAGGTAGATCAGGTCCGTTCGACCTTTGCGGGAGGGCAGAACGAGGAAACGTCCGACCTCATCGCTGGGGATGTTCACCAGCACAAGGCGCGGCTTGCCGCTTTTCCTGGTTCGCAGCTGACAGGCGAAGTACAGCTTCCGGTCCTCGATGAACGGGGCATTACCGGGCCGGACGGTGGCGGTGTGGAGCAAGGGGGCCACATGCTGCGTGAAGTGCTGACGCACCTGCCGTTCCTGCCTGGGCGACAACTTCTGCGGAAGGAGGAAATGGATCCCCTCCTTGGCAAGGGTGGGCAGCAGTACTTCGCGATAGAGCTTTCCGAATCGTTCCTGCTGCTCAAGGGCCTTGCGATTGATGCGGTCCACCCGTTTCTCCGGGGTCACCTCCAGTGCGGTGCGGTCCACCTTCTTCAGACCGGAGAGGCTCCGCAAAGAGGCCACACGCACCCGATAGAACTCATCCAGGTTGCTCGAATAGATGGCGAGGAACTTGAGCCGTTCAAGCAGCGGTACGGTATCATCCATCGCCTCCTGAAGCACACGATCATTGAAGGAGAGCCAGCTCAGGTCACGGTCGTAGAAGCGCTCAGGCGCATGGGTCATAGGGGCGCGGCGTCCTTTCTCGGTCCTCGATCGTTCTTTGAGCAGCTGCATGTTCAGCTTCTTCTGCCGTGCATAGCGTGACCGGGCCACGGGCGTGTGGAAGTCGTGTTGTTCGAGGTAAGCGATGTTCTCCGACAGCCATTGAGCGGCCGTTATCCGCTTACCTCGTACCACCTCCAGTTCCCGCTTCAGCGCGGCGCTGCGATCGATGAAGTCCACCTGTCCGGCCTTGGCCGAGTCCGCATCGCGCAGCACCTGTTGCAGCACGTTCTTCGGCCTTGCCCCATATCGCGTGCTCATGATGCACGCTTCCACACGTGCGATATCCCGTTGACCTGAACCAAGACGCTCGAGAAAGCGCCTGGCAAGGCGGGCACTGGCTTCTTCATGGCCTTCATAGACCTTGGCATAACCGGTGTCATGGAACAGGGCGGCCACCTCCAGCACCCCAAGGTCCGCAACGGACAGTCCCATGGCCTGGCCCAGGTCCTTCGCGGTGCGTGTCACTGTCAACGTATGCTCGAGATCATGGAATGTCATGTGGGCCGGCATGTGTGCCGCGAACCACTTGCGTACATGTGATCGACAGCGTTCGATCCGGGCTTCGCTGATCATGGCCGGCCAAGATAGAAGGTCGGTGCGGGCGATGGGGGCCGGGGCGCCCGGCTATATTTGGCAGGACCACTGCACACCGGATGGACCCAGCCCATGTTCTCGCGCTCTACGAGCGATTCGCTGGAGACCGGTCCACTTTCCTCTACGGCGGCGCCTTTCTCGACGAGCACACGGCCCGCCTGATCAACATGCAGGAGGAGCATCTCGAGAGCGAGGGCGCTTCACGTGTGACCCGCGGCAAGCTCACGTTCGTGCTGGTCGAGGCCTACCAGAACATCGTCCGCCATCGGGTGAAGGATGCGGCCATGCTGAAGGGGGCCGGTCATGGTCTATTCCTGTTGCGCAGCGCCGGAACGTCGCACGAGGTCACCGCGATGAATGCCGTGGCGGGCGCCGAGGTGGAGGCCTTGCAGAAAGCGCTGGACCGTCTCAGTGGCCTGGACCTGGGTGAGATGAAACGGTTGTTCCTCCGAGGGCTTCAGAACGAGGCGCGCACGGAGCGGGGAGGAGCGGGGCTTGGACTGGTGGAGATGGCACGGCGCTCGGGGAATCCGCTGCGGCATGCGTTCACGCGGATCGATGAGCGGTACCAGTTGTTCGCTCTGCAGGTGTTGGTGGGCCCCGATGACGGTTGGCTGAGCGACGGGTCGCTTCCCATGGATCTGCATCGGGCGGTGCTCGACGATCGCATCCTGCTCCTTCATCGTGGGGAACTGCCAGCCGTGGTCCAGGAGAACCTGATCCGCATGATCGAACGGGATATGTCCGAGTTGCAGGCGGGTCCCTCGAGGGCCGATCAAGCATTCCTGCTGATGATGGGCGCCGTGGCCGACCTTGGTGTCGGGGGCGAGGGCCCCATGGTCATCGTCGCACAAGGGACCGATCATGCGACCATCACGCTTGCCGCACCGTTGACCGTGGCCACCGTGGGTCGGGTGGAGAAGGCGATCGAACGGGTGCTGACCATGGATGGGCCGAGCCTGCAACGACGGTATCGGGATGCACTGCTGGGACGGGCGGATGGAGCTGGTGGGTTGGAGCTGGGCTTGATGGACCTTGCCCGGCGCAGCATTGGACCGTTGCGCACACGCATGATGTCCTGGCGTGAACTTCCGCTGCTCGTGCTGGAGGCGGACGTTTAACGATCCTTGGCTGCCGTTCCCTGGAAAAACGCCGCCGCCATGTACGGATCGGTCCGGTGCTTGAGTTATCCCAACAACCAAGCACACCATGTTCTCCCTACTCCTGCGCACGATGGCGCTGCTGCGCCGCTTCCAGCACTGGTTCGACCGGCGCTTCGGATGGTTCTTCACCAATGGGATGAAGGCCTGTGATCCCAGCCGGGAACGGCCGGTCAGAGCTTGATGCACACGTTCTTCGCCTCGGTGAAGAAGCGCAGGGCGTCCATGCCGCCCTCACGACCCACCCCGCTCTGTTTCACACCACCGAAGGGTGTGCGTAGATCGCGCACCATCCAGCAGTTCACCCAGACAATGCCGGCTTGTAGAGCGCGCGCCACGCGATGGCTGCGTTGTACATCCCTCGTCCAGATCACACTGGCTAGACCGTACGGCGTGGCATTGGCCAGGGCGATGGCCTCCGTTTCCGTTTCGAAGGGTTGAATGGTCACCACCGGTCCGAAGATCTCCTCCTGGTTCGTGCGGCATTGCGGGCCCAGGCCCTCGATCACCGTGGGCGCGATGAACCAGCCGTCCTTCAAAGGGCCTTCCATCATGATCCGGTTCCCGCCACACAACACCTGGGCTCCCTCCTCACGGGCGATCCGGATGTGCTCCAGAACCTTCTGCATGTGCGCTTCGCTCACCACGGCGCCCAGATCGCTTTCCGGTGATCGGGGATCGCCCACACGCAATGCCTTCACCCGGTCGACGAATGCGGTGCGGAACCGTTCGAAGATGGAACGCTCCACCAGGATCCGCGAGCCGCACAAGCAGATCTGACCCTGGTTCGTGAAGCTGCTGCGTACGGTGGTCCGCAACATCTCCTCGAAGTCGCAATCGGCGAACACGAGCACGGGATTCTTGCCACCCAGCTCCAGGCTCAACTTCTTGAACATCGGAGCGGCCACACGCGCGATCTCCGCACCGGTGCGTGTGCCTCCTGTGAAGGAGATGGCCGGGACCCCCGGATGGGAGGTGATGGCGGCACCCACCTTGGGACCAAGGCCGTGCACGATGTTGAGCACCCCGGGAGGCATGCCAGCGGCCTGGCAGAGCGCGCTCATCCGGTAGGCGGTGAGCGGCGTCACCTCGCTCGGTTTGGCCACCACGCAGTTGCCGCTGGCCAATGCCGGCGCGATCTTCCAGGTGAACAGATAGAGTGGCAGGTTCCACGGGCTGATGCAGCCCGCCACACCGAACGGCTGCCGGTCGGTGTAGTTCACCGCGACATCGTCCATCAGGTGGGCTTCGCTCGGGAAGTGGATGATGGCCGTTGCGAAGAACCGCAGGTTCGCCACCGCGCGCGGGATGTCCACCCGACGGGCCAGCGACAACGGCTTCCCATTGTCACGTGATTCATCCTCCACGAACCCGTCCATGTCCGCCTCGATGAGCTCCGCGAGCCGAAGCATCACCTTGCTCCGACCCTCGCGTCCCAATGCGTTCCATGCAGGGAACGCCTGTTGCGCGGCCTTCACGGCCAGGTCCACATCCCGCTCATCTGAATCGGGGATCCGGCCAAAGGCCTTGCCGGTGGCCGGTGCGTACACATCGAGCCAGGCACCACTTACGGCTGGTCTCAGCTCACCGTCGATCAGGTTCAGCAGGGTCTCCATGCGTTGCGAAAGGTAGAGCGCATGTGTGGAAGCATCGGCCGTTGAGCGTCCTCGACGTTCCCACGAAGCGATGGGCCTGAACATCGAAGGCTCGCACATCGTGCGAGCCCTCGACCCCTTGTTGCCTTGTCCGTGACCGGAACGTCCGACCCGTTGACAAGCTTTTTCCTACCAGACCATCGGCTTGCGCCTCTATCGTTCGAACGACGATACAAAGGAAGGAGGAGGGCCACAGCACAGCTGTTAAGGCCTTGCGAATGAACGTTAAAGACCGTTAAGCCCTGCCGGGTGCGGGTTGGCTCGGTAGCTTCGGTGCGTGGAGAAACGTCGCATCACCATCCTGCTCCTGGCGATCAGTGCGGCATTGATCGGCCTGATGGGCATCCAGGTGAAGTGGATGCGCGACAGCATGGCCCTGCGCGAGGCTCAGTTCGATCGGACCGTGGACCATGTCCTCTTCGCCGTGAGCGACCGCATGGAGCAGATGGAGAAGTTGCACGATCTGCAACGCCATAGAACGGGCCGTCGCCTACTGCGTAAGTTGGACGCGATGCGCCGTGCCTATGACGAGCGCTTGACCACGGCTGCAACAGCGAGCGATACGGATGCGGTGCTGTCCGATCCGGGTCCGCTGCCTCCGGAACCACCGTCAGCATTGGAGGACATGGAGGACGAGGGTGCTCGCACGGCCTGGGAGGAGGGCTTTGCTGCGCATGAGGCCCTTGTAACGGACATGGTCCGGGCGATCTTCTCGCAGGAGCTGGCCAGGGATATCCGGGAGCGGATCGACCTGCCCGTGCTCGACTCGCTCCTGAGGGCCGAGTTCCTCGTCAAGGGCATGGACGAGCCCTTCAATTATGGCATCTACGACGCGCAAGGGGAGGAGGTCGTCTTCGGACATGAGCAACGCATCGATCCCGCACAGGTGGGACGGAGCGACCACCGGGAAAGGCTCTTCCGGCATGACCTGGTCGGGCCTGTGTACTACCTGCATGTTCAGGTGCCCGGGCATCGCGGTTCGTCGTGGTTGCGGATGCTGCCCCTGCTGCTCACCAGCGTGCTGCTGATGTCCATCATCGTGGTGGCCTTCTTCTTCACCATCCGCACCATCTTCAGGCAGCGCCGCATCAACGACATACGGAACGACCTGGTGAACAACCTGACCCACGAGCTCAAGACCCCGATCAGCACCATCGGTCTGGCATGCGAGGCGCTCACCGATCCGAGCATGCCCAAGACAGAGCAGCAGGTACGCACCTTCGTGGCCATGATCCGCGACGAGAACAAGCGGCTCGGTTCACTGGTGGAGAACGTGCTGCAAAGTGCGGTGCTGGAGAGCGGCCACATGGTGTTGAAACGTGTGGGGCTCGATGTCCACGCGCTGATCCAGGATGTCATTCGAAGCAGCAGCATGCAGGTCTCACGCCGCAATGGCCATATCGAGCTGGACCTGAAGGCGGAGATCCACCATGTGAACGGTGATCGCATCCACCTGACCAACCTGCTCTACAACCTCATTGACAATGCGGTGAAGTACACGGACCAGGAGCCGCGCATCCGCATCGCCACGGTGAGCAACGATGAAGGCATCACCGTGAGCGTGACCGACAACGGCATCGGGATCTCCGCCTCGGAACAGCGCAAGATCTTCGACCGGCTCTACCGCGTACCCACCGGCAACCTGCACAACGCGAAAGGCTTCGGGCTGGGCCTTAGCTACGTGCGCACCGTGGTCGAGCGCCATGGTGGGCGCATCCGGCTCGAGAGCGCACCGGGTCGAGGCAGTACCTTCCATATCTTCATTCCATTCGAACATGGCAGCGCCACACAAGCTGTTGGTGATAGAGGATGATCAGAACCTCGGCACGCTCCTGGTGGAGTACCTGCGTGCCAAGGGTTACGATGCGGATCTCCGCCACGATGGTCGCGAGGGCAAGGCTGCCTATGACAAGGGTGGCTACGACCTCATCATTCTCGATGTGATGATGCCGTACAAGGACGGCTTCACGCTCACGAAGGAGATCCGGGAACGGGACCTGACCACCCCCATCATGTTCCTCTCGGCCAAGGCGATGAAGCAGGATGCCATCCAGGGATTCCAGAGCGGGGCGGACGACTACATGACCAAGCCCTTCAGCATGGAGGAGCTCCTCCTTCGGGTGAACGCGGTGCTCCGCCGTTCCAAGGGAGTGGAACCGAAGGCCCCCGAACCGGAGGAGTATGTGATCGGGGACAGTCGCTTCCAGCCCCGCAAGCAGGTGCTGCAGACCCCCGGTGCGGAACGCAAGCTCACCACCAAGGAGAACGAGCTGCTCCGCTTGTTGTGCATGAACCGCAACGAGGTGCTCGATCGATCATCCGCATTGATCGCGGTATGGGGTGATGACAGCTATTTCAACGGACGCAGCATGGACGTTTACATCGCCAAGTTGCGCAAGTACCTGCGTGAGGATCCCAAGGTGGAGATCATCAACGTGCATGGCAAGGGCTTCCGTCTCATCGCTGATGCGGGGCCATCGAAGGGATGAGCCATTTTCGGCATGCGCGCGACCTTACAGGCAGGAGGTACGCCCACCGTCGACCGGCAGGTTGATGCCATTGATGTAAGCGGCGGAGGGTCCGACGAGGAAGGCCACGGCGGCCGCGATCTCGGCGGGTTCGGCGAACCGGCGCAAGGGGATCTCCGCGAGCATTTCCGTGCGCACTTCATCCTCGGATGAGCCGGTCCTTGAGGCCTTGGCCTGGATGATCGCCTTCAGCCGGTCAGTGGAGGTGGCACCGGGTAGCACGTTGTTCACCGTGATGTGGAAAGGCCCGAGCTCATTGGCGAGGGTCTTGCCCCAATTCGCCACGGCACCACGGATCGTGTTGCTCACCCCCAGGTTTGGCAGTGGTTGCTTCACGCTGGTGCTGATGACGTTGATGATCCGTCCGTGTCCACGCACCTTCATGCCGGGCACCACCGCGCGAACGATCGTCTGGAAGCCGATGAGATGCTGGGTGAACGCCGCGAGGAAGGCGGCGGCTTCCGCCTCGTGCGCTGGTCCGGGTGATGGCCCACCGGTGTTATTGACAAGGATGTCGATGGGTCGTTCGGAGACCAGCCCGGCCATGGCAGCGCCCAGCGTCACCGTGTCCGCCATATCACATGGCAGCGCCTGGTGGACCTGACCCGCCGGGACCGGAAGGGAGGATCGGACCTCGTCGAGCGCTCGCGGGTCACGAGCAAGAATGGTCACTGTTGCGCCAAGCCGGGCCAGCTCATGGGCCACCGCCCGTCCGATGCCTTGTGTTCCGCCGCAGACAAGTGCGTTCTGTCCGGTGAGGGTTCCGATAGCCATGTGGGGCTAAAATTATCCCCTGCGCCGAACTCTTGGATGCACAAGCATTCCAGCGCGATCGTGGAAAATCATGTTCCCGAACCACCGGATCACCCCCTTGTGACGTCGGAACTTTGTACCGTCCTATGTGCTCCTGTCATTTCCGATGAACCCGATGACCGACTTCAAGCAGTTGCTGTTCCCTCTATTCCTGACCGCCCTGGCTGGGGTATCACAAGCCCAGAGCGTGACCCTGCCCATGATCGAGCAACAAGCCACACCCTTGTGGCTGGGCGGCGCGCCCCCCAATGGCACATGCAGCGGAGCGGGTGTGGTGGCTTTGCAGATGGGCACCCCAAGCATCGTGATGGGCAACAATGAGAACGCTCCGACCGATCCGGTCTTCCAGGCCAATCTGGTCTGGGAGGGGTTCACCTTACCGGCTTGCGCGGACCTGATGGTCAGCTACTGCGGGACCGACCCTGACTTCCTTGGAGGGTTGGTGTACTTGGTCACCGGTTGTCCGATCACCAACCTGGTCTTCAATAGCGGCTCCAACATCATTCCCAACGAATGTGGCGATGGCAATTTCGCCATCCTCTTCCCATCCTTGCCTCCCGGTACGTACTACTATCCCGTTCTCGAGGCGCCGGGTAGCAGCGGCGACTACACCCTGGTCTTCACCGCATCCCCATGCGCCGGCACGCCTCCGACCAACGCGCTCTGCGCGGATGCGATCACCTTGACCCCTTCGGAGGAGTGCGTGTTCACGAGCGGCACGGTGGAGCATGCCACGACGGTGGGCCCAACGGGTACGGCATGTGGAAATGGGGATGTTTCCGATGGGGTTTGGTACTCGTTCGTGGCGACGAGTTCCTCTCACGACATCACCGTTCAGCCCAGCACGGAGTTCAATGTGCATTTGAGCTTGATCAGCGGGAGCTGCACCGGCCAGTCCTTGCTGGCGTGTGCGATCGGGCAGAATTTCGGCACCTCCACCACCCTGTCCGCTACGGGTCTGACCGTGGGCAATACCTACCTGCTGCGGGTCGCGGACTGGTACGCCGGTGCGCCTCGCTCAAGCACCTTCGATATCTGTGTGGTGGCCATCGCCGGCACGACCTGCGAAGCGGCGGCGGGTAACCTCGTGCCCGATCTGGCGAATGTCTGCTACGCGGGGGCGGAGACCCTCCTTTCCGCCACTCCTTCCGGGAATGCCATCGTTCCCCCCGGATCCACGACCCTTTTTCTACTGACATCCTCTTCTGAAGTCGTTCTGGACCAGAACGACCAGCCAACGTTCATCGCGCCGGGCGTGGGCGGTTTCTCCATGCGCACCCTGGTCTATGACCCAGCGACCTTCGATCCTGCGATGATCCAGGAGGGAAGTAGCACGATCGGGTCATTGAACGAACTGTTCATACAGGGTGGGGGGACGGTCTGCGCGAGTCTGGACATCACCGGTGCCGGATTCACGGTGGAGAGCTGTTGCACCGCCAACGCGGGAAGCCTGACAGCGTTGGAACCTTCTGTATGCTGGGAGGAACCTGTGGTGAACATCGCCGCCTCACCCGTCGGGGATGCCGTGGTGCCTGCCGGTTATTCGGTCCTTCATCTGCTGAGCACGGCTGCTGACGGGGTTGTCCGGGACACGGCCACTGCAGCTTCTTTCGAGGTGATGGCTCCTGGGGCCTACCGGATCCATACGCTCGTATTCTCATCGGTCACTTTCGACATAGAGGCCATTGTGCTTGACACGACCACGCTCGCTGACGTCGCTGGTGAGTTCCTCGGTACGGGTGGATCGCATTGTGGCGCGCTGGATATCGGTGGGGTCCTCGTGGAGGTGGTCGTCTGTTGTCCGGGATCACTGGGCGTGATAAGCCTCATCGAGGATACGCTGTGTTACAGCTCCCAGGGAGTCGAGTTCGAGTGGTCGATGACGGATCCCGACGTTCCGGAAGGGTACGTTGTGCAGTACCTCATAGCTGATGCGGAAGGGGTGATCATGGACACAACGTCCCTCACGACGACGGAACTATCGGCGATCGGCACCTATACACTGCATGCCCTGGTCCTGGATACCATCACCCTGGACCTCGCTGTCGCCTTGGACACCATCACCACGATCGATGCCCTGAATGATCTTTTGGTGCAGGGTGGTGGGAACATCTGCGCCCTGTTCGACCTGTCCGGGATGGATCTGCATGTGATCGATTGCAGTCCGGCCAATGATGACTGCACGAATCCGGAATTCGTGACCGTGCAGCTGCTGGAGTCCTGTTCGGGAGGCATCATCCAAGGGGACAATACCTATGCGACCCAGGGCGATGCCACGGCGCCTTCGTGCGGTGATCCCGGATCCACCTTTGCCGATGTGTGGTACGTCTTCAACAGCGGGCAGAACACGGGCATCACCATCCTCTTCGACCCCGGGACCATGACATCATGGGGCATCGCCGTGCAGGATGCATGCGATGGAACGGAACTCCTTTGCGAGGTTCAGCCGGCCGCACCGGTCGACCTGGACACCGAACCGAACACGACCCTGCTCATCCGGATCTTCTCCGAACTGGGAGCTGGACAACCCGGGCAGTTCACCATGTGCATCACCGGCGCGGTCACCTCCACGATCTGCGATGGTGGTTCGGTGTCCACCTGGAACGGTCAGACCATCTTGAACGTATGCCAGGATGCCCTCCCGGATCTGATCGAGTTCGCGACCAGCAGCACCGCACCGGTCAATTACACCTTCGTGGTCACTGACATGGATAGCTTGATCGTGGCGGTCATTGCGGGCAACGCGCTCGACTTCAACGGGCTCATGCTGGGCACCTACCTGGTGCACGGGATCTCGCACGATGGTTCTTTGCAGGGAGTGGCAGTAGGCGATCCGCTGATGGCCATCACCACGACCGGCCAATGCTTGGATATGGCGCAGAACGCCGTGGAGATGCGGGTGGAGGTGTGCAGCGGTCTCGAGGAAGGGAGCGCGATCGGTTGGAGCATCTGGCCGAACCCGAACGAGGGTGCGTTCTTCTTGCGGAGCGCCACCGATGGTCCCATGATGGTCCAGTTGATCGGTACGGACGGTCGCGTGCTGTTCGAACAGAACGGGGTGGTGCGATCCGGTGAGGTCATCCACGTGATCACCGACGGCGTGACGCCCGGCGCGTACATGGTCCGTGTGCTCTCGGTGGGCGATGCACCTGTTGTGCAGCGTATACTCTTCCGATAGGACACATCCGCTGGCCACCTGCCGGATGTGCGTTCGGGATCGTGGATAATGCCCCGTGCCTGTCGGTCGGCGCAGGTCGGCGCCCACGTCATATTTGCCCGCGATCAACCTGAACGCCGAACACATGCAGCCCAAGAACGAGCGGTACGCTCCGATCATTCAAGTCCTGAGCGTATGGCTGCCCTTGCTGGCGGTCCTCGCGGAACAGCCCATGAGCGCCCAGTCAGGAGGCGGTGCGCCCAATGCCATCTGCAGCGGAGCTGTGGTCAACGACCTGGTCCTGGATGTGCCGATCATCGTGGCCGGTGATAATACCGGGGCCGCACTCGACCCCGTCTTCGGTGTGCCGGTGGTATGGGAAGCGTTCACGACGACCAGTTGTGCGAACGTGTCCGTGGGCTATTGCGGCACTACGCCCGCCTTCACGAACGCATTGATCACCCTTGCGGTAGGGTGCCCACTGACCAACTTCGTGTTCAATTCATCGTCCAACATCGATCCAGAGGCTTGTGGCGACGGGAATTTCACGGTCCTGTTCCCCGACCTGCCGGCCGGTACCTACTACTACCCGGTTCGCCAGGGCACTGGTTCCACCGGACCCTACTCGCTCACCTTCACGGCCACGGCATGCAGCAGTTCAGCGCCGGCAAATGCGGACTGCTCCGGAGCCATCACGCTCCCGGCAGGTGCGGAGTGCACACCCGTTTCGGGGAACGTGGCCTTCGCCACGGCCGCTGGCAACAACGGGATAGGATGCGGCAATGGGGATGTGGCCGATGGCGTTTGGTATGTCTTCGAAGCAACGTCCACGTCCTACGACCTAACGGTGGCACCAAGCGCACAGTTCAATGCGCATGTGGAGGTGTTCACAGGCGGATGTGATGCGCTGACGAGCGTCACCTGTGCGGTCGGTGCCGATTTTGGTGTGCAGACCGTTGCGGAGTTGACGGGACTGACCATCGGAGAGACCTACCATGTGCGGGTGTGCGACTGGTATGCTGGCAGTCCCGTCACCACCAGTTTCTTCATTTGCCTGGAGGAGGTGCTCACCATCGTGTGTGAGGAGAACGCCGGTACGCTGTCAGCGGCAGCATCGAACGTCTGTCTCCTGAACGGTGTGGCGGGGCTTACCGCCACCCTGAACGGAGATGCCGTGGTGCCCGGTGGGTACCAAATGATCCACTTGCTGACCACGAGCCCGGATGGGGTGATCGTCCAAGGCGCCTTGACCCCCTCGTTCCAGGTGTCCGCGCCGGGGACCTATACGCTGCACACGCTGGTGTATGACGGCACGCTCGACCTGAACGGATTGGTGTTCGGTGTGACCACCCTGTCATCGATCAACGGGCTGCTCGTTCAGGGAGGAGGCAGCATCTGCGCCTCGCTCGATCTTGCAGGTGCCACGGTCGTGGTCGAGGAGTGTCCGTCCTGTGTAGCGGATGCAGGTAGCCTGGAGGCGAACATGAGCTCGATCTGCCTGGTGGATGGCTCCGCCACCATGAACGCCACTCCCGGTGGGGACTTTGTCGCTCCGACCGGGTACGAGGTGCTGTACCTGCTCACCACGGGCGAGGACCTGGTCATCAGCCAGGGGTCCTTCACACCGGCGTTCGTCGTCACGGCTGTCGGGCAGTACACGATCCACACGCTGGTGTACGACCCGAACACCTTGGATCTTGGCGGGGTCGTGTTCGGGGTCACCAGTGCGTTCGATGTCGCTTCCCAATTGATCCAGGCCGGTGGGACCATCTGTGCGGCGCTTGATGTCACCGGTGCACCGGTGAGCGTGGAGGTGTGCACCGGTGTCACAGAACACCGGGAGGATGCGTTCATGTTGTGGCCCAGCCCGAATGGTGGGCGCTTCATGGTGCAGGGTGCCGGACCTGCCGGACCAGCCGTTCTTCAGGTGATCGGCCTTGACGGGCGCAGGGTCCATGAGGAACGTCTCAACCTGCCTTCGAATGCACCCCTGTCCGTTGAGCTCCCCCAGAGCATAGCACGCGGTGTGTATCTGGTACGCATCCTTTCAGAGGATGGACAGGCGTTGATGCGCATGGTCCTGGAGTGACCCGAACCATCGGGCGGCAGGGTGCGTATGACGGGTCGAATACCCGTCATGAAGAACATCCTATTGACCATGACCGGCCTGCTCTCCCTGGCCGGCCTGCCGACCCCGGGACAGACCCAGGACCTGGTGCTCACCCTTCCTGTCTCCGGACGCGTGATGGAGGCTGACAAGAAGATGGAAGGCTGCAAAGTGATCATCTTCAAGGGCAACGAGATCCTTGGTGAACAGGTCACGGACCGCAGTGGTCGCTTCGGCATGGAGCTGGGGCTGCAGGAGGAATTCGCCATCGAGTTCCGCAAGGAGGGTTACCTGCCCAAGCGGGTGCTCGTGGATACGCGGGGGAACCTGCCCAAGGACCTGGTGGACATCGCACCGATCGACATGGCCATGACCATGCTGCCCGCATCGAAGTATGATGGTGCCGACACCGATGAGCTCGACTTCCCATTCGCCATCATCCGTTACGACCGTGGTGCCAAGGCCTTTGTGCAGGACCACGAGTACACAGCTGACATGATGCGTACCAACGGCGCCCTGCTGCTGATGTCCGGTCGGGCCGGCAAGCGTTGAACAAGGGCTACTTCCGGTGACGGGTTACCTTCGGGGCGAAACACCTGCACCGATGCCCATCCGCAGACCCTTCAACCTGAAGCAGTGGATCGCCGACAACCGCGACCTGCTGAAGCCGCCCGTCGGGAACAAGAACCTCTACGCCGATGCCGGGGACTACATCGTGATGATCGTGGGCGGCCCGAACGCGCGCAAGGATTATCACTGGAACGAGACCGAGGAGCTCTTCTATCAGTTGGAGGGCGACATTGAAGTGGGTATCCAGGAGGATGGCAGGGCGGTGACCATCCCCATCAAGGAAGGAGAGATGTTCCTGCTGCCGGGCCGGGTGCCGCACCAGCCGCGCCGCGGCCCAGGCACGGTGGGGCTCGTGATCGAGGTGAAGCGCGATGACCGGGAGATGGAGGATGGCCTGCAATGGTATTGCGAGGAGTGCAACAACCTGCTGCACGAGTACAAGTTCGTCCTGCACAACATCGAGAAGGACTTCCTGCCGCGCTTCCGCGACTTCTACGGTGATGAGGCCAAGCGCACCTGTTCCAGTTGTGGTCATGTGATGGCCGTCGATCCGCGCTTCGTCTGACGCACCCACATGGCCGCGCCGCTCACGATCGACATCCATACGCACATCCTTCCGGAGCACATCCCGGACTTCGGCAGGCGTTACGGTTACAGGGGCTTCATCCATCTTGATCATCACAAGCCGGGCTGCGCCCGGATGATGGTGGACGACAAGTTCTTCCGGGAGATCCAGGCCAACAATTGGGATCCACACGTGCGCCTCAGCGAATGCGATGCGCACCATGTGGATGTCCAGGTGCTCAGCACCGTGCCGGTCATGTTCAGCTATTGGGCGAAGCCGCACGACACGCTGGACCTATCCATGTTCCTCAATGACCACATCGCGGGCATCGTGCATCAATGGCCCACGCGCTTCGTGGGATTGGGAACCCTGCCCATGCAGGAACCCGAGCTCGCCATCAAGGAGCTTGAGCGCTGCGAACGGATCGGGCTGGCCGGTGTCCAGGTCGGTACGCACATCAACGGCACCAACCTCGGTGAACCCCGTCTATTCACGGTCTTCCAGGCCTGCGAGGAACTGGGCATGGCGGTCTTCGTGCATCCGTGGGACATGATGGGGGCGGACCGCTTTGACAAGTATTGGATGCCCTGGTTGGTGGGCATGCCGGTGGAAACGACGACCGCGATCACCTCCATGATCTTCAGCGGGCTGCTCGAGCGATTGCCGAAGCTGCGCGTGGCCTTCGCTCATGGTGGGGGCTCCTTCCCGGCCACCCTGGGTCGGATCGAGCATGGCTTCAACGTGCGACCCGACCTATGTGCCGTGGATAACCCGGTGAACCCGCGCGACTACCTCGGGCGCTTCTGGATCGATGCGCTCGTACACGATCCTGCCATGTTGCGCCTCGTGGTTGACCAGATGGGTGCGCATCGCGTCGCCCTGGGCACCGACTATCCTTATCCGCTCGGAGAGCTGGTTCCAGGCGAGCTGATCAAGAGCATGCCCTATGATGATGCCACGAAGCAGCTGCTGCTTGGAGGCGCGGCCTTGCAGTGGCTGGGCATGAATGCGGAACGGTTCGGGCGGAGCTGACCGGTCACCGCACCAGGTTCACGTGCCCTACGCGCTCCTGCACACCCCCCGCGATCTCCTTCGCACGCACCTTCCAAACGTAGGTATCGATCGGTGCGTCCTGACCACCGTAACGACCATCCCACCGGGTGCTCATGTCCGCCGTGGTCCAGATCAATTTGCCCCAGCGGTCATAGACATCCAGCTCGATCTCCACGATATCCACACCCCATGCCCCGAACACGTCATTGTAACCATCTCCGTTCGGTGTGAAGGTGTTCGGCACGAAGAGCCGGCCTGGTACAAGGATCGTCACTTCATCCGTGGTCCTGCACCCGTTCTGGTCCGTCATCGTCACGGTGTAGGTGGTGCTCTGTTGCGGCTCGGCGATGGGCGCGGCCGATAGGCTGTCGTTGAGCGTGCTGGCCGGTGACCACACGAAGCTTCCCTCACCCACGGCGCTCAACTGAGCGGTCTCTCCCAGTTCGATCACCTGTTCCCAGTATGCGGTGACAGGATGCACGGGATGTGTGTCCAGATGTACCTGTGCTTGCGCCACACAACCGATCTCATCCGTGATGGTCACCGTGTAAGTGATCGCACCATACACCGTGGCGATGGTGCTATCCCCTGTGTTCGAGTTGAGCCCTGTTGCCGGGCTCCATACATGGCTCACGCCTTCGGAGGCGAAGAGCGGCACTTCCTCCCCGCTGCATACAAGGCTGTCCGGCCAGGCCATGGCCACCGGCTCCCGGATGTCAACGAAGGCGGAATCGAACAAGGAACCGCATGCATTGCTCACCTGCACCACGAACCACTCCGCGGTTTCAGGGACGATGAGCTGTTCGATGTCCGTGGAACCGATGACGCCGGTCCCGGCCAGCCAGAGGTGTTGTCTTCCTGATGGTGCTGACAGCCGGACCTCTCCACCGGTGCAGATGATGGTATCCGACAAGGAGGGCAACGGAAGACCGGCATCCACCCGGACCACCACGGTGTCCAGCACCTCACATCCGTCCGGGGTGATGATCACGACGGAATATGCGGTGCTGTCCAAGGGGCTTGTGGTGGGGTCCTCAGCGGTCGGATCGCTCAACGTCTGCGCCGGAGCCCATTGGTAGCTTCCTCCGCCTGAGCCATCCAGGGTGGCGATCTCCCCGGCACAAATGAGCCGATCAGGTCCTGCGGACCCGATCGGTTCGAAGAGATCGATCTGCACGTCAGCCGTGGTCTCACCACATTCACCGGTCACGGTCACCGTATAGAGCGTTGAGATGGTCGGCGAGAAGGTCGGGTCGCTCGCACTGGGGTCACTGACACCGTTGGTCGGCGACCATGACCACGCCACGCCCGTGGGCACAATGACCTGAACGCTGCCGCCCGGGCAGATCGGATCCTGAGGTGGCAGCTCCACCGGAGGGTCCATGATCACCGTCACGACCAGCGTGGTGGAATCCGGACGTGCGCAGCCACCACTGTCGCTCACGCGGAGGGAGATCGTGTATTCGCCGGGTTCGGTGTACGCGTGTGATGGTGCGGGCTCACTGCTCACGGTGCCATCCCCGAACTGCCAATCATAGGTGTCCCCACCGATGCTGTTGTTGGTGAATTGCACGTCCACCGGGGCGCACACGGTGCTTGGCCCCACCACATCGACGATCGCCACGGTGGCCACCAGGTCGAACTTGATCACCCCGAGGTTGCAACCAGTGGACCCGTTGTTGTTGCTCCATGCGCCCGGGGTGGTTGGGAAGTCGTCGTTGTTCTGGCAGCCGGCGCAGACCGCCTGGTAGATCGTCCCGTTCTTATCGAACCGGCTGGTACCTCCGTCCACGTGCTCGGGACTCGTTCCTCCTCCGAAGAAGGTCGCGTAGTTCAAGCCAACAGCCTCAGGCTCCAGCACCATCAGGTAGAAGTCGTCGCCATCCGTTGCGGGCTGGAATGCGTCCGGAGTAACAGCCATGCCAAGTGTGGTGCTCGCGGAATTCCCGGCAAAGGAGTTGGTGGATCCGCCCCATCCGCTGAAGTAGATCTGGCCGCAATTGCTCACCAGGAACGCTGTGGGTGAAAGGAACTGCGTGCTGTTCCCATTGCCGAACACGGTGCTCCAGACGGAGGCGTCCAGATCGTGGGAGAGCTTATGAATGAACTGCGAACTGCCTGACACCTGATAGCGGCCAGGGCTCACTGGATACCCGCCATCTGATTGACCGACCACATAGACCTGGTCGTCCGTATCAAGCTGCACGAAATAGCACTGGTCATACCCCGCCGTGCCGATGAAGGTCGAACTGAGCGCGGCACCGTTGGGTGCATAACGCATGAGGTAGCCATCGATGCCTCCTCCATGGTCCGGACGGAACGGAGCACCGGACATGGGCAGGTCGATACTGGTGGTGCCGCCCGTTACGAAGATCTCCCCGTTGCTGTCCACCTGGGTGCCATAGGCCGCATCCGCCCCTGTGCCGCCGATGTATGAGGCCCATTCCAGAGTGGACAAATTCGGATCCATGCGGAAACAATATCCGTCGTACACGCCTCCACCATGCGCAGGTTGGGAAGCGTTCACGGTCGGCAGGTCGGCGCTGGCCGTGGTGCTGGCCACGATCGGGTTGCCGTTCCCATCCACGATGATCTCGCCACGGAAGGAATCGCCGTAGTTGTGGGCAAGCGCTTCATCGTTGTTCACCCCGTCGTTGTCCGTTCCCCCGATGTAGGTGCTGCCGATCAGAGCGGTGGCATCGGCGCTGAGGTGCGCCACGAAGATGTCCGTGCCAAAAGGCTGGCTGTAGCCGTACCCCACTGCGTATTCCAGGTTCGGACCGCCGTCGAACGTGGCATCGAAGCATCCGGCCGTGGTCGGGAAGTTGTTGGAGCCGGTGTGCCCGAAGATGTACAGTTCATCATCGTCGTTCACCACCATGCTGTGAGGCGCCTCACTGCGCAATCCGCCCAGATACGTGCTCCAGACCAACGACGACCCATCGGTGCTCCACTTGCTCACACCGACATCCACTGAAGGCGTGATCGATCCGACCGGTCCGTTGTAGCTGTCGTCCAGCACACCGAGCGTGGCCGGATAGCCCGGGGCGAACACGATACCGGCGCCGTAAAGGTGTCCATCGCCATCGTAGGTCGCGGTGAAGCCGAAGTTGTTCCCGGAACTCCCGCTATAGCTCGCGAACGATAGGACAGGGTCGATCGTCAACGAGCGTGTGACATCATATGGTCCCACCTCGAACGCCACACGGTCCCCCTCCACGGCGAAACGCGTGGGAATGTTCGAACGAAGGAGATCATCACCCTGGAAGGAGATGGGTTCCTCCTCGATCACCTCACCCGCCGTGGTCCGGACCATCAGGCGTTCATCCACCACAGCGAGGCCGTCCTGTCCTTCAAAGCGCAGCTTCACGGATCCCGGATCGACCTCGGGCGCGAGTACGAACTCATACTTCAAGCCCGTGCGTCCATCCAACTTCAGGTCGATGCCGGGCCATACCTGACGAAGGGTCACAGCCCCATATACCGCACATCCCGTGCCCCATCGATCGGGATCATTCCCGATGAAGAAGTTCTCGTAGTGCGGGGCCTTCGTCGATCCCTCCCAGGCTTGCGCGGTCCCACCTTCGAAATGAACCCGGAAAGCATGCCGCCGCAACGGTTCGTCCCCGTGATCGGCCTGTGCTGTACCGTGGTGGTGCGCCTCACCTCCGGACTCCAGCACGTAGGTGAAGGCCGATCGTTCCACGAAAAGGGCACCGTTCGGCAACAGCACCCGGTAAAGGACCTGATCGGGCCATTGGCCCCGGTTCTCCGTGAACGCGGCCACAGGAGTCCCGGCCCTGGCGAGCAGGGCGGTCGCCCAGAGGAGGAGGATGCTGATGGAACGCACGGCCAGGGCCTTCTTCCGGCAAGTTACCCCGGAAAGACAGGCCATTCGCCGGAAAGGTTGCTTAACGCTGGTCGACCGGGCTGATCGACCACCGGAGCGGTCCGTACCTTTGCGGCGCCTGGAGCAGCGGGAAGCCACACCGGCCCCCAAGCTTCGGCTCCCGGCACGGAACGTCTTGAGCGACGCCATCAAGCACGAATGCGGGATCGCCCTTATCCGCCTGCGGAAGCCCCTGGACCATTACCGCGAACGTTACGGCACCCCCTTGTACGGGCTCAACAAGCTCTACCTGCTCATGGAGAAGCAGCACAACCGGGGGCAGGACGGTGCCGGCGTGGGTGTGATCAAGCTGGATCCCGCGCCCGGGACCAACTACATCGACAGGAGCCGCTCCACTGACAAGCAGGCCATCCAGAAGATCTTCGAGCGTGTCCACAAAGGCTACGACGAGGCCGTGCGAGTGGCGCCTGGCGCAAGCGGCGATGCGATCCTGCTCAAGCAGCACATGCCCTTCATGGGGGAGGTACTACTTGGGCACCTGCGCTACGCCACCTTCGGAAAGGACGGGGAGGAGAATTGCCACCCGCGCCGCCGCTTGAACAACTGGATGACGCGCAACCTGGTGGTCGCGGGCAACTTCAACATGACCAATGTGGACGAGCTCTTCGACCTGCTCGTCTCCATCGGACAGCACCCCAAGGAGCGCTCCGACACCATGACCGTGTTGGAGAAGATCGGTCACTTCCTGGATGTGGAGAACGATCGCATCGCGCAGGTGCACCGGCAGTTGGGCTACACCGAGAAGCAGATCACGCAGGTCATCGCCGAGAAGCTCGATGTGCGCCAGATCCTGGTCAATAGTGCGCTCGACTTCGATGGGGGCTATGCGCTCGCCGGCATGATGGGCCATGGCGATGCCTTCGTACTTCGGGACCCGGCAGGGATCAGGCCTGCTTTCTGGTATGCGGACGATGAGGTGGTGGTGGTGGCCAGCGAACGCCCGGCGATCCAGACAGCCTTCGGTCTGCGCACGGAGGACGTGAACGAGCTCACCCCGGGACACGCGCTCATTATCAGGAAGGATGGTCGATACAGTGAGGAGAAGGTCCGCGAACCGCTGGAGAAGCGGGCGTGCAGCTTCGAACGGATCTATTTCAGCCGCGGCAGCGATCGCGACGTGTACCGGGAACGGCTCGAACTGGGTCGCACGCTTACGCCGGCCATCCTGGAGGCGGTGGACCATGATCTGGAGAATACCGTGTTCAGCTTCATACCGAACACCGCCGAAGTGGCCTTCTACGGCATGTTGAAAGGGGTGGAGGATGAGATGAACGCGATCAAGGAGCGCCGCATACTCGAGCTTGCACAGAAGCCGGATCCTGAGGTCCTGCGCCGGATCCTCGCCTTACGGCCTCGCCTGGAGAAGGTGGCCATCAAGGACGCCAAGTTGCGCACCTTCATCACCGCTGACGATGCCAGGGACGACCTGGTGGCGCATGTCTATGACATCACCTACGGCACCGTGCGCTCCGGCCAGGACAACCTGGTCGTGATCGATGACAGCATCGTACGCGGCACCACGTTGGAACAGAGCATCCTCAAGATGCTGGCACGCCTGGAACCCAAACGCATCGTGGTGGTCAGCAGTGCGCCTCAGATCCGCTACCCGGACTGCTACGGCATCGACATGGCCAAGATGGGTGACCTCGCGGCCTTCCGGGCGGCCATCGCCCTGCTGAAGGAGACCAAGCAGGAGAACATCATCGACGATGTGTATGACCGTGCCGTCGCCATGGTCGACAGGCCCCTCGCCGAACAGGAGAACGTGGTGAAGGACATATACCGACCATTCACCGCCGAGCGCATAAGCGACAAGATCGCCGAGCTGCTCACTCCTGCCGATCTGGGCGTTGAGGTCCGGTTGGTCTACCAGAGCATCGAAGGTCTGCATGCCGCCTGCCCCGACCATAAGGGCGATTGGTACTTCACAGGAGACTATCCGACGCCTGGAGGGAACCGTGTGGTCAACCGGGCTTTCATCAACTATCGCGAAGGCAAGAACGTACGCGCCTATTGAGCGGCGATGATACGCCCCTGGCGACGAGCCTTGCGGAACTGCTTCGCGCGCCCATCCAGTCTGGCATCACCATGAACGACGATGTGCGATCCCTCCTGGATGCACAACCGGGCCTTGCGCGCGAGCATCAGTCGGCTTCCGGGCATCAGATGGATCGTGCTGTTGTGCTTCAGCTCCAAGGTCGCGCGGTCCTCCACCAGCACCGAAGCGCTGGCCTCCACGGTAAAGCGCGTCGGGCCACTGAACCAAGGGCCGCCGGCACTGGAGTCGGCCGGGCTCATGCGCGTGGGTGTGCGGGAGCGATCCAGCAGTAGGTGGTGGCCGCTGGCGATGGTCAGTGAATGTCCGTCCACACCGCGCAATGGAGGCAGGCTGATGCTGTCGGCGCACCATCGTTGATCGCTTGTCATACGCGTATCGTTGGTGCTCACCCGCACCACGGCATCCCCGTTGGCCCGCATTTCCAGCAGGTCCACCCGGATGCCGTTGAGGTGGATGGTGCGCACGTTCGGCGCATTAAGCCCGAAGGAGGTCCGTGCGTTGGTGCTGAACAAGGTCATCATGTTCGCACTGGAGGGGTTGGTGCACATTCCCAGGCTGCGAACGCCGTTCATCCGGAAGGCGTGCTCAGGCCTGCCGAAGAGGATGAGGTCCTTGTCTGGTCCACCTTGCTCCGAGCGCACACCGGGCACCCAATGTTCCGCGCGCTGCACGGATCCGTTGTGGTCACGGTCGTACACGGGCAGTTCCTGTTCGTGGCTTCCAGTGAAGGGGTTCGCCAGGTCCGGATCGCGTACGAAGTAGAGCGAGTTGGTACCGAACGGGCAGCTGTTGTGAAGGGTATCGCCTCGCAGGTGGAGATCGAAGTTGCCGTTCGCCAGTACGGGTCGCAGGTAGTCGGCCGCACCATTGAAGATGGACGGTCCGATGCGTTCCTCCCGTCCCACCTGCATGGTCATGAAGAGGCCGGGTTCCACCACGCTCGTAACACAGGGGTTGATCCCCTCCCAATGGAAGCGGTCGGTCGGACTGCCGTTCCGCTCACGTCCTTGATGGTTCTCGACCCAGAGCCATTGCTGTGCGCGATCCTCCGGGATGAAGGGCATCCGGATGCGCAGGGCATCGCCGGTGGTCACGAAGTCGCGAAGGAGGTATACACCGGTGTCACCCGCCAGGGGGTCCAGGTCCGCGTTCACCTCCTTGCTCGACAGGTCGCGCGCACGTATCCGATGAATGGCGCCATCGGGCTTCCAGCCCATGCGGTCTCGGTCCCAAGCACTGCAAGTGAGCAAGCTGCTTCCGCTCGCGCCCATCATGCTCCAGCCACCCTGCAAGGGCAGGAAGGTGCTCTCGAACTGGGCCGCGTTCCCGCCACCGCTGTGGAAGTTGTTGCCTCCGATCAGCAGGTGGTTGAACTCATGCTTCAGGATCTCGAAGGGCAGGTCGTTCATCGCCCCGAAACGGGACTGTGTGTCGCTGCGGAAGCCGTACAGTTCACCCGGCGAACCACTGTCCGTGCTGCCCTGACCGTGGCCGAGACCGCTGTTCCGTACGATCACCATCACGTGATCGTAGCTATGCGGATCATCCGGTCCGGGGAGCTTCGGTTCACCAGCCTTGCCGCGCGCCTTCCACAGATCGAAGTCCGCCACGGTGAGTCCATGACGCGTCCGAAGACTTCCACGCTTGTTGGCCTCCTTCACCGCGTGCATCCCGATGGAATGGGCCTGATGCACGCCTGGGTATTCACTCTCTTTCAGCCTGATCAGCGTATCGATATAGTCGCCCAATACAGTGTATCGCCCCAATGAGATGTCCTGATAGTAGCGGGAAACATCGGCCTTCTGGACCGCCATGGGGAAGGGATCGAAGACACGGTCTGCCCAGCTCGGCAGCCGGCCCTTGTGCCAGTGCTCGGCACCATTGGGTTGGGGGTCCTTCTCCGGTTTCACATCGAAGTCGATCTCCACGAACAGGACCAGAATGCGGATCGTACCGTGTGGGCTCAGGTACCAGCCGTTCTCGCTGCGCAGCTGCGGTCGCTCCTGTGCCACCAGGGCGAGATGAAGAAGAAAGGCGAGAAGGAGAACGGATGAACGTGGCATCAGGCCAAGGTACGTCCGCCTTCGAGCTCAAGCAGAAGTGTTACCTGGTGGACTTCGGCGCCTTGTATAGCGGCACGGTGCGACGGCTCTGCGAACATCAGGTTCTTGACCCGGGTTCTGTCATTCCGGCCTTGACCCTGAGTCGCGAGATCATTTGGGCGCTTTGTACAACGGCACCGTGCTGCATGGTTCGCCGAACATCAGGCTCTTCACCACCGGCAGCAGCTTCGCGCTCAGTTCCACATAGGCGTTCAATGGTACCGGGAGCTTGCTGCAGCCCTTCACCACCACGCGGGCATGGCGATAGGGCTCCACATCCAAGTGCTGCACGAAGCGGGTGAAGACCGCGCGTTCCAACTGGTCCGCATCTCCCTGCGTGACGAAGGCCGCGTGCGGCTGCAGGTGCGTGGCCACGAGCATGTAGGCCCAGGTGGGGACGATGGCATCGGCGCTGCAATGCGCGCTAACGAACTTGTCTTGGTAATGTGCCCAGTCGTGCTCCTTGCAAAAGGCCCGCAGATCATCCTCCTTGAGGGCGATCTCCTGCCACAGCAAGGGCTTCAGGTCGAAGACCACGCGCTCACCGGCCGGGTACAGCTCCTCCAGGTCGAGGGTGATGATGCCGGAGGATGCGACTTTGTTGATGATGGGGCTTTCGTCGCTCATGCGTTCGTCGCGTTCACGTTGGGTCGTCACGCCTTTTCGGTTCGTATTTCCTCTGTGTCTCTGTGACTCTGTGGTAAACCA
>Ga0116144_10001054_pt1 | contig 34741 bp, 29 predicted proteins | sample AD_UKC035_MetaG_FD_89746 | JGI IMG/M metagenome (GOLD analysis project Ga0116144, IMG submission 89746) | Active sludge microbial communities of municipal wastewater-treating anaerobic digesters from USA - AD_UKC035_MetaG | ecosystem: Engineered > Bioreactor > Anaerobic > Digestate | place: USA...
AAAACAAGTCTGCCCCGCAGCTTGCCGGATCATTGATCTGGGTCAGCCATTTGCGGATATTATAGGTGTAGTCAACGGATTGACCATAGTTTCCTCCTGAATAGGCTAACTGCTTTTGCGACAACTCGTCTCTTTCATTATAGCTCTGGTTGGATATTTTTTGTTCGGCCTGGGTACCTATTTTATGAAAGGTCTCCACCAGCCTGCCCGCATGGTCGTATTCAAAGCGCTCCGAGATCAGGGTCCGGGTCGTATTGTTCATATGGGACCTTTGGGTCTTCCTCAGCCTTCCGGGAAAATCATATTTCAGCCAGGTCGTATCGGTATAGCCCAACTGCTGAAGGCTTTGTTTCTGGATTTCCCTGCCCTCGATATCATAGAAGATAATGTCATCCATCCAGCTGGAGGGCGCCGTTCCGTTTTGGTTGAGCCTTCCGTTTTTGGACCGGGTGAGTTTGCCTTTTACCCAAGGATAATTTGAACTTAAATAATCGGCATATCCACCCCGGTAGGTGGCATCATTGCTGCCGTTATCCTCCCAGTCGTAATCATCGTAATAATTGACAGTATAGACCTCGATGGAAGAGGTGGGGAAAGCCTTTGAAGTATAAAAATGGCCCGAGGTAGTCGCAGTTTCATACAAGGAATCCGAAACAGAAGGATTGGAAATGGTCGTATGTTTTCCCGTGAGGATCACCCGTCCTAAGATATCGTATTTGGTGAATATCCGGGAGTTATTCGGATATGGGAAGTGTCACAGTTCGAAATCAAACGGGGTCAGATGATCAGTTCAACTCCGCATGCGTCGTTTTATTAAACGCCAGCATCGGGATGTGGTTCTGATAGGCCATTTGTCGGGTCACGCCCGTATCGAATAATTTTTCATAAAACTCGAGCTTGTGCGTAAACAAGGCCACCAGGTCGGCCTTTTTATGGGTCACAAAATGATCGATGGCTTCCGCGATATGGGATCCCCGGGCGGTATGGAATTCAAGGTGGGTGCCGGGCACGAGTTTCTCCAGGGTGGCCAGGATGCTTTCCACCTGTATTTTTTCGTGCTTGCCGTCGCGGATCACATGCAGGATGTGCAATTTCGCGCCAAACCACCGGGCCAACTTGCTCATTTGATCCATTTCCGTGGCCAGGTGATTCATGTCGGTGGCATAGACGATGTCCTGAAGTCCCTCGAAGGAGGCGTTTGCGGGCACGACGATCACGGGTATCCTGCTCTCGTTGATCACGGTCACGGCATTGGAACCCACCAGCGCTTTTTTCAGTCCGTCCGCGCCTCCGCTGCCCATCACGATCAGGTCGATATGCTGTTTTTCGGCGTATTCATCGATGGCCTTCCGGAGCGAATTGCCCACCTTGTTGACCAGGCGGATTTTTAATTTATTCCCGCCCAGGGCGGAAAGCTCCCGGACCAGGTCCCGGCCATCTTCTTCTGCGGCCCGGTCCATCTCCGTTTCCAGTTTGTGCATATTGATCAGGGCATGGCTGGCGGGATTCACCCCTTTCACATGCAGGAGATGGATTCGTATATCCTGATTGGCGATCAACCTGACCGCATACCGGGCGGCCACCCGGGACAGTTCAGAAAAGTCTGTGGGAACGAGTATGTTTTTCATTTTTAAACGGTATAAACATCCTTATTCCGGCAAAAATACCAGATGACCCGTCTCAGGGCAAACGATGATGAAGGTCACGGCAAGCTATGGGACTTTGGAAGACCTTGAAGAATATCGGGAATGATGTTTATTTTAACCATGCCAGCCGTCCATGAATTTTCACCTCAAATCGATCGAAGACTGCCTCGACCACTTCCAATCCGGACCTCAAGGGTTGAGCGCTGAAGAAGCCGCCCTCCGGCTGAAGGAATTTGGACCTAACCGCCTGGTGGAAACCAAAAAAAAGCCGGCCTGGCTGCTCTTCCTCAGACAGTTCATGGATTTTATGATCCTGGTCCTGATCCTGGCCGCCGGTATTTCGGCTTTTCTGGGCGACCTCATCGACACCATCATCATCCTGGTCATCGTCCTGCTCAATGCCATAGTGGGTTTCGTGCAGGAATACCGCGCCGAAAAAGCCATAGATGCCCTCAAAAAAATGGCCACCATCCAGGCCCAGGTCCTGAGGGACGGCGCGCCCGTCAAAATTTCTTCGGAGGGCCTCGTGCCGGGCGATATCGTCCTCCTCCAGGCAGGCAACGCCGTACCCGCAGATCTGAGGTTGATCGAGTCTCACAGCCTTAAAATCAACGAATCGGCACTCACCGGGGAGTCGGTCGCCGTGGATAAATCGCTGGCCCCCATCCCCGGCGACAACATCCCGCTCGGTGATCGCCTCAACATGGCTTATAAAAGCACCCTGGTCACCAATGGCCGGGGCAAAGGCCTGGTGGTCGCTACCGCCATGAAGACCGAAATAGGCCGGATCGCCGGCCTGCTCCAGGAGGAAGATGCGGCCACCCCCCTTCAGAAACGCATGACTGATTTCAGCCGGAAGCTTTCTTACCTCATACTGCTCATCTGTTTCCTGCTCTTTGGCATTGGCCTCCTGCGGGGAGAAGACCCCCTCCAGATGATGCTGCTTTCCATCAGTCTGGCCGTGGCCGCCATACCGGAAGCCCTGCCGGCCCTGATCACCATTGCCCTGGCAAAAGGGGCCAACCGGATGGCCAGGCAAAACGCGCTGATCCGGAACCTCCCTTCCGTTGAAACCCTGGGTTCTGTAAATTATATCTGCTCCGACAAAACAGGGACCCTCACCCTGAATAAAATGACGGTGATCCATATCCACAAACCGGATGGGGTGCCCGAAACTGAAAAGGATCTGAATTATCTGGACCTGGCCATGGCCCTCAACCAGGATGTCCAGGAAGACGGAAACAAACAGCAGATGAGCGGCGATCCCACCGAAATCGCCCTCCTTGAATATTTTAATAAAATGAAAGGACCCGGGGTGTACGAAAACTGCGTCAACCGTTTTCCCCGGGTAGCCGAACTCCCTTTTGATTCGGAACGGAAGTGCATGTCCACCATTCACCGGATGGATGAAGGCTATCTCGTTTTTACCAAAGGCGCGGTCGAATCCATAACGGCCCGATTGCATCCTGAAAGCCCGGAAATTCCGCCCCTGGCTGATGAATGGTCCCGGGAAGGCTTGCGGGTCCTGGCTTTTGCCTATCGCATCCTGCCCTCCTTGCCGGCGGGGGACGAACTGGATAGCCTGGAGCATCAAATGCATTTTTTAGGAATGGCCGGCATGATTGACCCGCCCAGGGAAGAGGCCAAAATTGCGATCGGGCAATGCAAGACGGCGGGCATCCATACCGTGATGATTACCGGGGACCATCCGGAAACTGCTGCGGCGATTGCCCGCCAGATTGGCCTGGCGGACGGCCCCCTGCAGGTCATGCACGGCACCGAGCTGGAACAACTTCCCGAGCAGGAATTTGCGCGTCGCGCGGAACACATTCAGGTCTATGCGCGGGTAAACCCGGAACAAAAACTGAAAATCGTAAAAGCCCTGCAGGCAGGCCATAATTATATCGCCATGACGGGGGATGGAGTAAACGACGCCCCCTCGCTTAAAGCGGCCAATATCGGGGTGGCCATGGGCATCAACGGAACAGATGTCAGCAAGGAAGCGGCGGACATGATTTTGCTCGACGATAATTTCGCCACGATCGTCAAGGCCGTCCGGGAAGGCCGGAGGATCTATGACAATATCCGGAAATTTGTAAAATATATCCTGACCTGCAATGGGGCCGAGATCTGGACCATCTTCCTGGCCCCGCTGATCGGCCTGCCCATCCCCCTCCTGGCCATTCATATTTTATGGATCAACCTGGTGACCGATGGATTGCCCGGACTCGCCCTGGCCAGTGAAAAAGCGGAACGCGATATCATGACCCTCCCGCCCCGGAGGGCCGAGGAAAGCCTGTTTTCAGGAGGCGCCGGGTATCATATTGCCTGGGTGGGCCTGCTTATGGCGGGCATCACCCTGGGCGTACAATCCTGGGCGATCTCCCGGGAACTTCCACACTGGCAAACCATGGTCTTCACGGTCCTTTCCCTTTCACAACTGGGTCATGTGCTTGCCGTCCGCAGCGAGCGCGAATTCCTGTACAGCCAGGGCCTCTTTTCCAACCGGCCCTTGCTCACCGCCGTATTTTTTACTTTCCTGCTTCAGCTTGCAATTATATATCTCCCGGCGGCCAATGAAATATTCCGGACCCAAGCCCTCACCATTAAAGAACTGGCCATCTGTATCGGACTGTCCGCGATCGTCTTCCACGCGGTGGAACTGGAGAAATGGATCAAACAAAGAAACAGGAGGCGACCATCCGGTGGGTATTCTTAGAAAAAATGAATTTTTACAGAAAAAGTACTTTATTGAATATCAGCCACTTACCATTTAGAGGATAACTTTGAAAATATAACCACATATTAACAAGGAAGTTTTGCAATTTTAATCCTCTTTTTAAACACAAGCTCGCACCTTTTAAATGTTCTTATGAGTCTTCAGAAACTCAAAAATGCCCCATTAAAAGAAGTAATCTTTGAGCTACATTGGCAACAAACAATTGAATTATCCGGGTTTCCTTCTGATCCAGGTTTTGAATTTGCTGTCGGACGATTTGCAGAAATCCTTAAACCTGATTTCCCAGTACATCGAAAGTTACCAGTAGCGGATGCTCCTATAAAATTTATCGGAGTACCCTTGCACCAATATTGGAAGGGGGAGATGACCTACCCGGTCATCCAACATGGTCAATGTATGCTCGCGGTTAATGAAGTCGAACATGGCTACATATGGAGTGAAAGTTTTAGACCATTAATTTTAGACAGCATTAATAAACTGATGCAAAGCTATGAAGGGACATTAAATTTCAACAAGGTAATCCTTAAATACATTGATGCTGTTGATTTAGATGAAATAAGTCCGCACGACTTCATAAGCCAAAATTTACAAACCCGAATATTAAATGATTATCCAATTGCCGGCAAATTTCTCGATACACAATTGGTCCAGGCCTTTGAATTGGAAGACAGCTCAATAATGAGATTAAGCATAGCCACTGGAAAAAATAATAAAACCCAAAAAAAAGTTGTCATTTGGACCACGGAGGTAGAAAAGAATAAATCGTTAAACCTCGATGAAATTTATTGGTGGATAGACCATGCGCACACACATACCTCTGACATGTTTAAAAGAATGTTAAATCCTGAATATTATGCAAGTCTCGACAGATAGTTATAGTATTAATCCACCAATTTGGGGAGCCTCCACCCAGAATTTTAATAATTGGTTGCCTCGCTATCTTGAACCTGATTCCAGCACTACGATCAATTGGGGCATCCCCATTGGAATTAATGACAAAATTCATTCGCTACTGGAGGAATATAAAAATTTTGAGGCCAACTGGGACGGGGAAGGAACCGAAGCACCTGACAAAAAAGTTTTAATCTGTGCAACAGCCCTTTTAAGGATTCTAGATAAATTCGGTCAGAAGGTTTTTCATGCTTCACCAGGCCCAAACAAGGAGATCATGTTGGATTTGCGAAATAACAATCAGTCCAAATCCTTGGAAATTCTATTTTATCCTTCCCGGTCTGTGTATGTAAAATTTCAGGATGCCAATAAGCCAATACAAGGGGAATTTAATTTTGAAAAATTGCATGAATTAATGACCTGGTTAAATAATGCATGATGTCTGAACGTACAATCGTACCAGGTGATGAATGGTTGTATCGAAGGAGCTGGCCTGGAAAAAAGTATATGAATCCTGACGGTTCGGCCACTTCACGCGTTTTCAAGCTTCGTGAGAAAGACAATGGGGAACTTTCCGTAAATATAAAAAGCCTGACCACCCCCGAAACAACGGTTATCGATCCATCTCAATTTTTGCTTTATGAGATTCATAATAAAGTGGTAGAGGAAAACAATCTTTCCACATGGCATGATCCTCTTCCTGAAAATAAAGCCCATGCCGTCATTATCGGAATGGATATCGACGACGATATTATTCCTGGGATACTTGCCCGTCGCTCAATAAGAGTTAGAATTTAACCAGCCCCAAATTATTTAAATCAAGGACACCCGGAATGGGTATTTTGAAGATACTCCAAAGTCGTTACCAGCTCATCGATTTACCAAGATTTGACGGAAATGACGAAATCTACTGGAACTGATATGCCTTATGGCTTCAGCACCAATAACCTCTTTGTCCCGATCACATGATTTTCATCCTGTTGGAAAATCATAAAATAGGTGCCTTTTTGCAGATGGGTGAAGGAATAATCCATCGTCTTGTTTCCTTCCAGATAATGATTTTCGCGCCAGACCTCCTTGCCGATGAGATTGACCAGGCGAAGGGTATAAAGGCCGGGATCATTGATCAGCAGCTCGATGCGGAGGGTGCCGAACGTATAAGGATTGGGGAAAAAAAAGAGGTTGGGCTTGAAATCCTCCACTACGATGAGGTCTTTGTAAATGTCCGGGGCTTTGTAGGTGATTTGGTCCGGCTCCTGCGGGTTCTTATACCGGATGGTGGCCACCGGATCGGGGAATGAAGGACTAAAAAAAAAGGTTTCGCGGAGGGTGTCCGTCCTGAAGATTTTCGGGTAACGTACAAAACGGGTGACATCCTGCCATTCGAGACCCGCCTTTTTGGTTTCGATGCGGGTGGTCCGGACCGTCATCAGGTCACGGCGCAGGGCGGAATGCCTGTACAAATGCAAATCCAGGGATACCGGGTCCTGGATTCGCGCCTGCTCCGTCACCGAGGTCATGATTTTAATGGAATCAGGCTGATATGGCAATTGGTCCCGGAGCGTCTGGGGCAGGTCCGACAAGGTACAGGGATAGATCAATTGATGCCTGGCTTCGGGTAAAATCCCCGGCGTGTAAACGGCTTGCCTGACCGTCCTTTGCGGGAACCAATATCCGGTAAAACCACGCCCGTCACCGAACAAATCCATTCCTGTGACTCCAATCGATTTTATCGAGTTTTCATCCATCCAATAAAATTCCTTTGACTGGAAACCGGTTTCCACCCAGGCGTTGGCGCCGCGCAAAGCCATGGGGTCCGCCGCGGCATTTTGGATCATGATTTTGCGGATAAAGGGAGCCCGCACCCCATTCAGGTCCCAGCGGGTGCTGTCACTCCGGAAGGGCCAGTGCCTTACAGTCTTGGGCAGGTTGTCCTGCATGACCAGCAGGGTATCCCCGATTTTTGGCAGAGGAAATACCCGGGCGGACGACTGGGCTTGCAGGAGGCCCAAGCCACAAAGGCAATAAAACAAGCCGGGAAGGAAAAGTCGTCGGTTCATGGAAAACTCCATCCCTGCAAACATAAGCCATGGCATGTATTTGCCCTTTTGTGTTAACAATCCGTTGCAAATTCAGGCTTCGGGCTGGGCCTGCAATTCAATATAGCGTCTGTAAGGGCCCTCCGTGGCCATCAAACGTTCATGATTGCCCATTTCCACGATTTTGCCTTCTTCTATGACTACGATGAGATCGGCCTTGCGGATAGTGGACAGGCGGTGGGCGATCACAATGGCCGTCTTATCCGGAAGGACCCGCTCCAGGGCCAGTTGGATCAGTTTTTCCGATTCGGAGTCCAGGGCGGATGTAGCCTCGTCCAGGATCAGGATTGGCGCTTTACGGAGCAAGGCGCGGGCCAGGGCCAGCCTTTGTCTTTGCCCCCCACTCAGTTTGAGGCCGCGGTCCCCGATCTGCGATTGATAGCCGTTGGCGGATTTGGTGATAAATTCTTCGGCATGTGCAAGCCGGGAAGCCTCATATACTTCCTCCTTACCGGCTTCCTGACCAAAAAGGATGTTTTCTTCAATGGACCCATGGAACAGGACCGGTTCCTGGGTCACCATGGCAAAAAGTCCGCGCAGGGACTGAAGGTCCATATCCCGGACGTTGATCCCGTCGATCAGGATCTCCCCTTCCACCACATCATAAAACCTGGGAAGAAGGTCCGCCAGGGTGGATTTGCCGGAACCCGACCTGCCGACGAGGGCCACCGTAGTGCCCCGGGCAATGGTCAGATTGATGTGGTCCAGCACCAGGGGGCCTTCCGGATGATAACGAAAGGAAACATTCCTGAACTGGATATGTTCTTTGAATTCCTGCACCTCTACGGCCCCGGTTTTGCTGCTTATGACGACCGGGGTTTTCAGGATATGGTTGATCCGGTCCAGGGCGGCGCCGGCTTTTTGCAGGTTAAACCAGGCCTGGGACAATGCCTTGGAGGGCTCGATCACACTGTAAAAAGCGAAGATAAAAGTGAGGAAGACTTCAGGGCCGATCTCCCGGGCGAATACCTGGCGGCTGCCGATATAAAGCAGGACAATGACGGCGGTCACCCCCAGGAACTCGGAAAGCGGCGCCGAAAGGTCCCTTCTCCGGAGCATGTGGAGGCTGATCCGGCGGTAGTTTTCATTTTCTTCATTGAAGCGGGATTTCATGAACGGCTCCGCGTTGAAGGCTTTGATGATGCGCATGCCCCCGATCGATTCCTCCAGGGTGCTGCTGACCAGGCCAAGCGAATCCTGGGCCGCTTTGGATTGTTTTCTGAGCTTACGCGAAATCCCGCCGATCACCCCGCCGATAAAAATCATCAGGACAAAAACGATGGCGGTCAGGGCCGGGCTCACATAGATCATAAAGGCGAGGCTTCCAAGCAGGATCACCGGCGCGCGGAAGACGGCTTCGATCGTGGTCAGGATGGACCATTCTATTTCATGGACATCGCTGGTCATCCTCGACATCAGGTCCCCCTTTCGTTCATTGGTATAAAACGAGACCGGCAGGTCCATCAGTTTTTCATAAAGCCGGGTGCGGATATCCCGGATGATCCCGGACCGCAGCGGGCTCATCACGTACAGGGCCAGGTAGCGGAACAGGTTTTTTAAAAACAGGGTAGCCAGTAAAAAAAGGCAGACCATGACCAGGGCCCTGGATTTGCCCTCCTCCAGGATGAGGTTTTCAAAAAACGACCGTATTTCCTGCAGGACCCCTCCGGAAGAAGGTCCGGAATTCATGTCAAAAAGGATCTGGAAAAAGGGAATAAAGGCGGGGATGGTAATCACGGTAAACACCGCGAGCAGCAGATTAAAGAGGGCTGCGAAAAAAATTTTATTCCGGTAAGGTCTGAGGTAGGGAAAGAATTGCAACAGGGTTTTCATTACATCAGGACCGCTTGATGCCCGTGTCGGGCAGGGTGAGCCGGATTATCGTAAACTCCTGAAATCCCAGGTGTTTAAAAAACCGGTGTGAAATTTTCCAGCTTTAAAGTCTTCGTTATTGAGCAGAAGCTGGTGAAAAGGTACGGTCGTCTTCACCCCTTCCACGATAAATTCATCCAGGGCCCGGCTCATTTTAGCCAGCAATTCCTGGCGGGTATGGGCGCGGCAGATCAGTTTGGCGATCATGGAATCGTAATACGGCGGGACGGTGTATCCCGCGAAGGCATGGGTATCCACCCTTACCCCATACCCTTTTGGAGTGTGGAAGGAGGTGATTTTACCCGGGCTGGGCCTGAAATCATTGAAGGGGTCCTCCGCGTTGATGCGGCATTCCATGGAGCACATCTGGGGCGTGTAATTTTTCCCGGTCAGTTTGACGCCCGCCGCCACTTTGATCTGTTCCTTGATGAGGTCGTGATCGATCACTTCCTCGGTCACGGGATGCTCTACCTGGATCCGGGTATTCATCTCCATGAAATAAAAGTTCTGGTATTTATCCACAAGAAACTCGATGGTCCCTACCCCTTCATAATTGATGGATTTACCAGCCGCGATCGCGGCTTCCCCCATTTTTTTCCGGAGTTTATCGGTCATAAAGGGGGAAGGGGATTCTTCCACGAGTTTCTGATGCCTGCGCTGGATGGAGCAGTCCCTCTCGGAGAGATGCACCACCTGCCCGTGCTGGTCGCCGATGATCTGAAATTCGATATGCCGGGGTTCTTCGATGTATTTTTCCATGTATATGCCGTCATTGCCAAATGCCGCTTTGGCTTCATTCCGGGCGATATTCCACATGTTTTCCAGTTCCCCTTCCTCCCATACAATGCGCATGCCCTTTCCCCCGCCGCCGGCGGTCGCTTTGAGAATGATGGGGAAACCAATGTCTTTGGCCATTTTGGTGGCCTGCTTGAAATCTTTCAAAAGGCCGTCGCTGCCGGGGACTACGGGCACCTTTGATTTGATCATGGTTTCCTTCGCTGTGATCTTATCACCCATGGCCCGGATCTGGTCAGCAGTGGGACCGATGAATTTAATGCCGTATTCGGTGCAGACTTCGGCAAAACGGGCGTTCTCTGCAAGAAATCCATAACCGGGATGGACGGCGTCCGCATTGGTGATTTCGACGGCTGAAATGATCTTGGGTATGTTTAAATAGGATTCGGCGCTTGCGGGGGGCCCGATACAGACCGCTTCATCCGCAAACCGTACATGCAGGCTGTCGCGGTCGGCGGTCGAGTAAACCGCCACGGTCTTGATGCCCATCTCCTTACAGGTGCGGATCACCCGCAAAGCAATTTCACCCCGGTTGGCTATCAATATTTTATTAAACATATGGTCTCACTAAGGGCTTCAGGCAGGTTCGACTAAAAATAGGACCTGGTCGTATTCCACCGGGGCCGCATCTTCCACCAGGATTTTGACGATGGTGCCGGCTAATTCCGATTCGATTTCATTGAACAGTTTCATGGCTTCCACCATGCACACCACCTGGCCCGGTTTGATGACATCGCCCACCTTGACATAGGGAGGTTTATCCGGGGAGGGGGAACGGTAAAAAGTGCCGACCATCGGGGATTTGACCTCGAGGTAAGTCGCTTCCGTTTTTGGTTCTGCAAGCTGGGGGGCTGGTGGCTCTTGTTTTACAACCGGGGGGCTAGTCGGTGCCTGGGGTGCCAGGTGCGCCGGGATATGGTGGGGATGCAGGACCGGGGTTCCGGCTGCAGCCCTGTCCTTGTTCATGGACTCTGCCCTCAGGACCAATTCAAAATCACCTCTTTTCAATTTCAACTCCGCAAGGCCCGATTTGCTCACCATTTTGATGAGCTCCTGGATTTCTTTGAGATCCATCATTTTTAACTTTTTACCCGTTCAATATACGACCTATTTTGGGTATCGACTTTGATTTTGTCCCCTTCATTCACGAAGAGCGGGACCTTGATTTCCGCGCCGGTTTCCAACCTGGCGGGTTTCATGGCGTTGGTAGCCGTATCGCCCCGGACCCCGGGTTCTGTATAGACGACCTCGAGGATCATTTGAGGGGGCAGGGTTACGCTCAGCGGGGTTTCCTTTTCAGCATGAAAAAGGATATCCACATCCATCCCTTCCTTGAGGAATTCCGTACCATCGATCATGTTTTCCTGGATCAGGACCTGGTCGTAGTTCTCGTTGTTCATAAAATTATAACCCTGGTCGTCCTTGTAAAGGAACTGGTACTTCCTCCTTTCCATACGCACCTCATCATAACGGGTGCCGGCCGGGAAAGAATACTCCACGGTCTTGCCCGTCGTCATGCTCTTCAATTTCGTCCGGACGAAAGCCGCACTCCGGGCGCTCTTAACATGCTGAAATTCAATAACAGACCACAAATCGTTGTTGTGATTGATGCACATCCCGTTGCGTATCTCCGTGGTAAAAGCCATATCTTTTTTAATTTTTGAGGGCGCAAAGATAGGAATTTAGTTTGTCAGTTGACCAGTTTGTAAGTTAACCAGTTTGTCATCCGCCTAGGGTGCATGTCAAATACTCGAAACTTGGACCTCACCGCCCCTAAATTCTATTTCCCAGCTTCTAACTTGCCAACTTGCCAACTTACTAACTTGCCAACTTACTAACTTGCTAACTAACTCCCTACCTTTGCCCCATGCGCATCGTGCTCGCCCAGATCAATTCCCACATTGGCAATTTTGAGGCAAACCTGAATAAAATCCTGGAATCCATGCAGCAGGCGAGATCGGAGGGAGCCGACCTGATTGTATTCCCGGAATTAGCTACCTGCGGGTATCCGCCCCGTGATTTCCTGGAATTCAAGGACTTCATCCATAAGTCCCGGGAGGTTTTGGAAAGGGTGAGACTGGAATCCGCCGGTCTGGCGGTCCTGATCGGATCTCCCGCCCCAAATCCCGCGGCCCAGGGCAAAGACCTTCACAACGCCGCTTTTTTCATCCACGACGGAAAGATCCTCCACCAGCACAACAAAAGCCTGCTGCCCACTTATGACATATTTGATGAGTACCGTTATTTCGAACCCAGTTATGAATTTAAGGTCTTTGAATTCAAAGGCTACCGGATAGCCCTCACCATCTGCGAAGACCTCTGGAACCTGGGCAATGCAAACCCGCTCTATACGGTCTGCCCCCTGGACCTGATGATGGATCAGGACCCCGACCTCATCTTTAATATCTCCGCCTCCCCCTTTGCTTACGATCATGCGGCGGAAAGGATTGAAGTGGTGAGGGCCAACGTCCTGAAATACGGGAAACCTCTTTTTTATTGCAATACCGTGGGTGCTCAGACCGATGTGGTCTTCGACGGGGGATCCCTTGTGTTTTCTGCCGATGGCCGCCTGGTTGATGAATTGCCCTATTTTGAAGAAGTCCTGCAGGCCTATGAGGTGGAGAAGACGTCCGGAAAACTCGAGGTGCGGAGATCCGGGGATCAGCCCAAACCCCCGGCCGGTGAACAAGCTAAAGAAAAGTATAGCTTAATCCACGACGCCCTGCTGCTGGGGATCAGGGATTATTTTGGAAAACTGGGTTTTAAATCGGCCATCCTAGGGCTCAGCGGAGGCATTGATTCCGCGCTCACGGCCACCCTTGCAGTCCGGGCGCTTGGGAGGGAAAATGTAAACGGATTGATGATGCCGTCCCGGTTCAGCAGCAAGGAGAGCGTGGAGGACGCCGTGGCTCTTGCCAAAAACCTGGGCATCCGCTATGAAATCATCGAAATAGAGCCCATGTATTCAAAATTCCTCGAACAACTGTCGCCCATCCTTGCCGGCAAACCTTTTAATGTCACCGAGGAAAACATCCAGGCCCGCATCCGGGGAACGCTGCTGATGGCCGCTTCAAACAAGGAGGGGCATATCCTGCTCAATACCACCAATAAAAGCGAAATGTCGGTGGGTTACGGCACCCTTTATGGAGACCTTTGCGGCGGCTTATCGGTGCTGGGCGATGTCTATAAAACGGAAGTTTACCAACTTGTAAATTATATCAACAAAGAAAGGGAAGTCATTCCCCGGAATTCCATCCTTAAGCCCCCGTCCGCGGAACTCAGGCCCGGACAAAAAGACACCGACAGCCTTCCTGCCTATGAGCAACTTGATCCAATCCTTTATCATTACATTGAAAAAAGGCTCGGCCCCGATGAAATCATTTCCATGGGATACGAACCCGTCCTGGTCAGGAAAATTTTACGGATGGTAAACATCAACGAATTCAAAAGGGAACAGACGGCGCCCGTGATCCGGGTGAGCCCCAAAGCTTTTGGCATGGGCAGAAGAATGCCTATTGTAGGGAAATACCTGGGGTAAGAGTCAAGAGTTAATAGTCAAGAGTCAAGAGTCAATAATCAATAGTCAGAATACCAACAGCTAGAGAACTATTTTTTTCACCAGCGCATCGCAGGACCGATTGATTTGAATAAAATAGATGCCTTCCGGAAATTCCGGGAGCAAGACTTTATCCCCTTTGATCACTTCCTCATACACTCTCCGGCCCTTGGCATCATAGACATGCAGGACGCAGGAGGCGAGTTGGTCGTCGGGCCCCGAAAGCGTGATTTCCCGCGTGTTCATATTGTAGAGGATCCGGGTTTGGGCCGGACGTCCATTTATACTTCGGATGGGAGAATACAAAGCCCTGCCTGACTTTTCAATCGCTTTCATCCGGTAATAGGGATTATAATTGGTCCGGACCATGCATTTGGAAGCTGCGGTGCCGGACAACAGGATGTCGGGCGAGGTGAAAGTAGTCAGGTAGGTAAAATGAATGCCGTCAATACTCGATTCAATCTGATACCGGGTTTCCTTTTCTTCCGGATCAATAAACCATTTGAAACAAACCTGATCCGCATCGTGACCTGCAATCCTGAAATCCGTGAGGTCAAGGGCGAGATTGGATTCCGACCCTTCCACATTCCCGCACGTATTGCCTTTACAATTGGAACTGGCATAGCCCTCAAGCCGGATAGAAACCGGTTGGTCACACGGACACCGGAAAACGTCACTGGTAAAATCCCTGGTAGACGGGGACTCCCAGGTAAAACAATCATCCAGGGCCATTTCCTCACCGCTCCCACAACGATAATAAGGTATTATGGAAGCATTGCCGTATTCCAGCGTGACATTTGCGGAAATGGTATAATTATAATATCCGTTCGAACTGCCGGTTTGGTTGATCAGGGTACTATTGACCCGGATAGCTTTGCATTGGGCATTACTCAAAGGAATGGTTGCAAGCCAAAACAAGAGCAAAAATAAAATTCTCATAATTAAATTTACATGCTTTACAAGCCTAAGGCCCTGATTTCAATCACGCCTCTTAATGATGGCTAAAGCCAGCTTTTCTTGGTAATTACGTAATTACCAAAGCCGTACAAATCAAGTCGCATCAGAAGGACATCGACCCGCAAACTTGCAAACTTGCAAACTTGCAAACTAACAGAACTAACAGACTAAATAATCACCTTCCTGACCAGGGGGCCTTCGGCCTGAGGAATACGCACGATATAGATCCCGCCCACGAGTTGGGGCAAGTCAATCCGGTCGGAATTTATAGTTTGCTGGTGGACCAGTTGGCCGCCAGCGGAATAGATGTACAGAGGTTTGGCCATCAGGTCATCCACATCTCCAACCAGGCGGATTTGATGGCTGACCGGGCTGAACTGCACTTCGGTGAAAGCACTTTTGTTTTTTACGAAACGGACGGGGGAAGTATGTACTTTCCCTGTGGTTTCGACCGCCTTGATCCTGAAATACTGGGCCGTTCCCCGGAGAGGCATGCAATAGGTCGCGGTGGTTCCCTGGATCCGGATATCCCTATAGCTCAGGGAGGTCAGGGCCACAAAGGATTTCCCATCCGTGCTTTTTTCCAGTTGAAAAACGGTGCCGGTTTCCGTCGGCTCGACTTCCCAGCTGAAACAAGCCTGGTCCCTGATCAAACCTTCGACCTTAAAATTGGTCAGGTCCAGGGCCAATTGGCTTTCGGTGCTTTCTCCGCTATTGATCGTTCCGACTTCACCGCAGGCATTTCCCCCACAGGAAGGGTTGGCATATCCGATGAATCGGACTGATACTTCGGCTTCGCAGGGACAGGTAAAAGAGGAGGATGTGAAATTTTTTGTAGAGGGTTTGTCCCAGGAAAAACAGTCTTCCAAAACCATCTCAGTTGCATTCGTTCCGCAGGTATAGAATACCTTCACGGAGGCATTGCCCCTTTGCAGGGTAATGTTCGCATTTACAATATAGGTGCAATTTCCGCCGGAACTTCCGGTTTGAAGGATACTGGAATTATTAACTTCAACGGCGGAGCATTGTGAATACACAATGACAGAGGTGATACTCCACAGGAGTACCGTGTACAGCAGCTTCATAAATTTAGTGTAAAAGGGTTAACTTTTAACGGCGCAAATATAGCGTATCTACCCCCCCAAGAAGTGTAACTTAGGTTACAAACTTTGAAATAAAAATGTTAACGAATAGTTAACGATCGTAAAACCTTGTTATCTCTAATACTATACTTTATGAGTGTTTATAATATCGCCCGTCCGGCGACTGCTTATTTCAATAATTGTTTGGTGAAGATCTTAATTCAAAGTGCAATTTTCTTCAAGATGGATTCCCCTTCCTTTTCAATCCGTACAAAATATATTCCTTTGGGGAGCTCCGGCAAGCCCGTCCGGTCAGATTTTATGTATTCCTGGAAAACCACCTGGCCATAAGCATTGATCACGGAGAGGGGCTTGGAAAATACCTCATCCACCCCTCCGGACAATCTGATTTGACGGGAGAGCGGACTAAATTGAATATCCACTCTTGAGGTCTGTATGTTTAAATATCGGATGGGCGAAAAAAGGGTAAGCCCTTCATTGCTCACGGCTTTCAGCCTGTAATAATTTTCAACTCCGAGGTGGTTTGCGCAATAGGATGCTTCCGAACCCTGGAGGCTGATCTCGTTAAAAGTCAGGGTTGCAAAAGTGGAGAAGTGCTTCCCATCCATGCTTCTTTCCAAATGAAACAGGGTATTGGGTTCCTGGAGTTCGACATGCCAGTTAAAACAAGCCCTTTCCCGGACAACATCTGAAATTTTAAACTGGGTAAGGTCCAGGGCCAGTTGGCTGCCTGCGGGGAGAATCTCACAGGTGGTTCCTCCGCAATTCGGATTGGCATGGGCAATGAACCTAAGGCTGACTGTTGCATTGGACGGAACGGTAAACTGGGAAGAAGTATAAGTCTGGGTCGAGGGCGTCGGAAAATTCCAACAATCGGCCAGGGCCACCTCCGCCCCTCCGCCGGGGGTATAATATGGTTTTACCGAAGCATTCCCGTTGTTAAGGGTAAAGGTGGCGGTGATGGTATAGGTATTGTTCCCGCCGGAAGAAGAAATTAAATCAAGGGAAACTGCTGAGTAGAAAATTTGTTTGCATTGGGAATACCCTGCAATGAAGGATATACCCCACAGGGCTACTGTGCAAAGGTATTTCATAATTTAGTATAAAGGGTTAAAAAACTGCTGCAAAGATATACGAAAATCCCTTTAAACTTACAAATCCTCACCGGCCTACCTTCCCCGGGAACACATAACCCTGGATTTATCAGGAAACGTAAACCCATTTTCATCCAATGGAAGGAGTGACTGTTCTGCCCAAATTATTTCATGGTCCACTCCAATGTCTATCTTTGTACTCCATGGAATCCTTATATATCCGAATCAACCAGGCCTGGGACGATGCCTCACTTACCGGAGCCCCCGAAGTGTTGGAGGCCATCCAGGAAACCCTGGCTCTTCTCGACCAGGGTAAGATCCGGGTGGCAGAACCCGGGCTTGGGGGTTGGACGGTGAATGAATGGGTTAAAAAAGCCATTCTTTTATTTTTCAGGATCAGTAAAATGGAGACGATCCAGAACGGCCCTTTTGAGTATTACGACAAAATTCCTTTGAAGAAAAACTTCGCAGCCCTGGGAGTCCGGGTGGTGCCTCAGGCCCTGGCCCGCTATGGTTCATTCATTGAAGCCGGAGCCATCCTGATGCCCAGCTATGTCAACATAGGCGCTTATGTAGGCAGCGGGACCATGGTGGATACCTGGGCCACCGTAGGCAGTTGCGCCCAGATTGGAAGAAATGTCCATCTCAGCGGCGGAGTGGGTATTGGCGGGGTACTCGAACCACCCCAGGCAGCGCCGGTCATCATTGAGGACCATGCCTTTATTGGTTCCCGTTGTATCGTCGTGGAGGGCGTCAAGGTCGGAACGGAAGCCGTCCTGGGGGCCAATGTGGTGCTTACCCAGTCCACCCACATCATTGATGTCAGCGGGCCGCAACCGGTGACTTATCGCGGAGAGGTGCCGCCCCGGTCGGTGGTGATCCCGGGTTCCTTTGACAAGTCCTTTCCTGCGGGAACTTTCCAGGTGCCCTGCGCCCTGATCATCGGAACGCGAAAAGAAAGCACGGACAAAAAGGTTTCTTTGAATGACACCCTGAGAGAATTCAATGTCGCCGTATGAGCGCTATTTGCTATGGCAACAAGTATAATTTTTTAACCATCTAATATGCGCAACCGAACCATTCTTTGCTTTTTGTTCATAGGGATCTTCCTCCATACTACCAGGGCAGATGAAGGGATGTGGCTGCCCCAGTTACTGAGTGTGCTCAATGAGAGCAGGATGAAGAGCCTGGGTATGAAAATCAGCGCGAAAGACATATACAACACCAATACGGGGAGCCTTAAAGATGCCGTGGTAAGTTTTGGGGGCTTCTGCACAGGAGCCGTCATTTCTTCCAATGGTTTGGTGCTGACCAATCACCATTGTGGTTTTGACGCGATACAAAACCACAGCACCCTGGATAAAAATTATATCCGTGATGGTTTCTGGGCTCAAACCAGGGCGGATGAAATCCCCAACCCGGGCCTGTTCGTCACTTTTATTGTCCGCATCGACGATGTGAGCCGGGAAGCCCTGCGCGGGCTGTCCCCTTCGATGACGGAATCCGAACGCCAGGGCCTGATTGATAAAAACCTGGCGGAGTTGACTAAGAACGTGAAGAAAGAAAGCGGCCAGGAAAGTTTTACCCGGGGTTTTTTTGAAGGCAACCAATATTACCTTTTCGTCACCGAAACCTACCGGGATGTGCGCCTGGTCGGGGCTCCTCCTTCCCAGATCGGGAATTTTGGCAAGGACACGGACAACTGGGTCTGGCCAAGGCATACGGGAGATTTTTCCCTGTTCCGCATCTACGCCTCCAGGGATAACAAACCGGCGGAATATGCACCGGACAATGTACCCTACACCCCCAAAAAGTCCTTTGATATTTCCATGGACGGAGTGGAGCCGGGTGATTTTACTTTCGTGTTCGGATTTCCAGGCCGCACTATGCAATACCTTCACAGCGAAGCGGTACGCCAGATCCTTGAGGTCAGCGATCCCGCAAAAATCGGGATCCGGGAGCGGGCATTAAAAATACTGGACGGCTTCATGCGCGAGGACGAACAAGTAAAAATCCAATATGCCGCCAAATATGCGGGCATCCAGAATTCCTATAAAAAATGGCAGGGCGAGGTGTTGGGACTGAACCGTGCCGGGGCCGTCGGAAAAAAACAAAAATACGAAGCCCTGTTCCAGCAACGGGTGGATGCCGATGCCGGCTTCAGGCAGCGGTACGGCTCACTCCTGAATGAACTGTCCAAGGGGTATGAATCCTACGAGCCCTATGGTCTGGCCAGTGATTATTACCTGGAAATCATCAGCAAAATTGAAATGTTTACCATTGCCTCCCAACTGAATAGCCTGGTTACGGCTTTCGAGAAAGGGGGGGAAAACGGATACCGGCAGCGCCTGCCCGTGGTCAAGTCCAATCTGGAAAACATCCTGGGAGAATTCTCCGGGAAAGTGGACCGGCGGATGTTTGAAGAGTTGATGGATATGTATGTGCAACAGCCCGGCGGCTATGTTTCCCCTTTGCTAAAAGAACGCCTGAAGGCCGCGGGAGGCAATTATATCAACCTGTCCCTAACCCTTTATGGACAGACCAGCCTGTTTGATATGGATCAGTTAAACAGCCTGTTTGCCCGATCCGCCGGAGAGACGGTGGAGGCTATACGCCGCTTTGAAGCCGTGCAATTGTTTGTGGACTTGCAGAAAACCTACCAGTCCCTGGTGCAGTCCCCTTCTGCGGAAATTCAAAACCGCATTAACCGCTTGCAGCGGGATTATATGCAGGCCCAGCTGGAAGTGATGAAAGAAAAAAAGTTTTACCCCGATGCCAACCGGACCCTGAGGGTGACCTTCGGACAGGTCCAGGGTTATTCAGCCAGGAATGCCGTCCAATACCATTATTACACCGACCTGGATGGGGTCATGGAAAAATACAAACCCGGCGATTATGAATTTGACGTACCGGAAAAACTGAGGGCCCTGCATGCCGCTAAAGACTTTGGACCCTATGGCTCAGAGGGCGTAATGCCGGTTTGTTTTATTGCTACCAACCATACCACGGGCGGAAACAGCGGCAGCCCGGCGCTGGATGCGCGGGGAAATCTGATCGGACTCAATTTCGACCGGGCCTGGGAAGGCACTATGAGCGACATCCATTACGACGCCTCCATCTGCCGAAACATCATGGTGGATATCCGCTATGTACTCTTTATCATTGATAAATACGCGGGTGCCGGCCATTTGATCCGGGAAATGAAACTGGTCCACCCCAAAAAAGGCCCTAAAAAGAAAAAATCAAAAGCCGGGCTGTAAAACCGCAAAAGGGGCCCTCGCTTTCAGGAAGTCAATAAACCCACGATTTCCTCCAGATACCTTTGGTCGGTTTTATTAAAGGCGTCCAATTCGATGCTGTCTATATCCAGTACCCCATGCACCCGGCCGTCCCGGAGAAGGGGGACTACGATCTCTGACCTGGAAAGACTGCTGCAAGCGATATGACCGGGGAATTGTTCCACATCCGGTACCAACACGGTTTCACCCCTGGCCCAGGCTGTGCCACATACTCCTTTCCCATATCCGATGCGGGTGCAGGCGACCGGCCCCTGGAAAGGTCCGAGGACCAATTGTTCATTCCGGACCAGGTAAAATCCAATCCAAAGCCATTCAAACTGTGCTTTGAGCGCGGCACAGACATTGGCCATATTGGCAATTTGATCCGGCTCCCCCTCAAGGAGCGCTTTGATTTGAGGAATCAAGGCCCTGTATTGTTCTTCCCTTGTTCCCGTGAGGATCTTTAATTCTTCAGCCATGTTTTCAAAGGTACAATTCCTTGTCTTTGGGGATGGAATCGTCTAGACTTAAGCCGACCAAAGCGAACCTTAGTCCCACGGCTAATGCCTACGATATCTGCCCATAAGCTGGCCAAAGGCCAGAACATGCCCCTCCATCGCTTTCTCCACCTGCCTGATCCCGGAACCGGGGGCCGCATTCAGCAGGCAATCCAGGGCATAGATCTTGAAATAATACCTGTGCACCCCGGACGGGGGACAGGGTCCGCCAAAATGGACTTTTTTAAAATCATTGGTCCCCTCCTCTCCCGGGATTTCATTTTCGGCGATGGACGCTCCCGGTGGGATATTCCAAACCAGCCAGTGAATCCAGGTTCCTCCCGGACAATCCGGGTCTGCAACGATGAGGACCAGGCTTTTTGATTTTTCCGGAACGGAATGAACGGACAAAGGCGGATTCACATCATGGCCGTCACAGGTATACCGGGATGGAATAAATTCCCCTTCCTTAAAAGCGGTACTGCTGATCCTTAAGGCAGAATATGGTCCAAGGGGTTCAGGAAAAGTTTGAGTCTGATGTTTCATGAGGTATAGTGATTTCAGGTGGTAAAATCCGGATGGGTTCTTCTTCAGGAACCGGTTTGAAGGGCTCTTCTTTCTTCACCGGATCCAGGGGCTCTGCAGGAGGCTGGATTTCCGACGCAGCAGGTGGAGCGGGTATTTCGGGTCCTTTTTCCCTTTCTTTTCCCATATTATGACTCACAATCTATGGGATATTCAAGTCCACAATCTTAACATGAATCAAAGGAATCTTTGACAGCCGTCATTGCCCTGGCCCGGGGTTTGAATGTAAATTGAACAAAAAAAAATATGGAACTGAATCATTCGCCGATGGTCACTTTGAATCATTTATTGGATTATGATATCAATCAATTTTACCTTGCAGAAGTACAATTAAGCCACCACCTCCCGGTTTTGATCGAAAGGGCCGGTTCCTTAACCTTTAAAACCATTCTGCAGAAGTACCTCGATTATGTCCGGCAGCATGTTCAAAAATTTGAAGGTTTCCTGGCGGAAGGGAAAGGGGGTCTGCCCGAACCCGGAAACCGGATCATGGAAGCTTTCCTGGATGAAGCCGAAGACCGGCTGGTCCAGTGTTCTGATCCGGAAGTCAAAGACGCCTGCCTGCTGGCTTCCGTGCAGTCTATCAATCATTATAAAATCAGCGCTTACGGCACCGCTGCTTCTTTCGCCAACGCCCTTGGGATGCATAACAAGGCCCATATCTTCCACGATGCGGAGGTAAATGAAAAACAAATCGATGAACGTTTAACCCAATTGGCCGAACAAGAAATTAACATAAGGGCCAAAGCGCCTTTTTTGTTGCACCAGTAAAGGTTGAGGTTGAGGTTAAGGTTGAGGTTAAGGTTAAGGTTAAGGTTGAGGTTAAGGTTGAGAGGACCTCTTTCTGTTCACCCAGACACTGGCCGCAAAAATGATCAGGAAGAGGATAAGCGTTCCCCGGTCTACGAGTTTAGGATCCAGTTCAAGACCGAGAAGTTTGGATATCAAAAAATGGATATAGGAATCGGGAGGGTCTTCATACCCCAGGTGTTCGCGCACTTCCCAATGCCAGTCTGTGCAATAACAATAACCCCATCCGTACCATATGCCCAGGATAAACCACGAAAATGCCGTCAGGCCGACGGTGATCAGGTGCAGTTTTTTTGTTTTCGGGAATATCCAGCCGGTCAGATTAAAGAGGATAAGGCCACTATGAAAAACAAAAAAGAAGATGTTCAGGAACTGGTACCCCATTCGGATCATTTATAAAACATTCCTTTAGCTTGAAGCAGTTTTTTTTCAAGTTCATCCAAAATAGCCACCTGGCCGGGAACCAGCTTTTTTTTTGCTTCAGGAAATTCAAACCAGGCTGCGCGGTCAATTTCTGGAAAGGATTGTTTTATTCCTGATTTCGGCGGCCATTCCATTTCAAAGAAGTTACTGGTGATGGACAGGGGGTCGGCATCTTGTTGCAAAGCCCAGGGATAAATGATCTTGCCGGATTTCTGGCGGACCGGGGTCAGTTCTATGAAAGAGCCTTCCGCCAAAATGCCTGTTTCTTCCTGCAATTCCCTGCGTGCGGCATCCAGGGGATTTTCATTTTCGCCAAATTCCCCTTTCGGGATGGACCAGCTTCCCTCATCCTTTTTTACCCAAAAGGGTCCGCCGGGATGTACAAGGAAAACTTCCGGACGCTCATCCGCCAAACGAAACAATAAGATGCCTGCACTCTTTTTCATCCTTTGATAACCGCAAGCGGTTTCAACCGGGCTACTTTGATGGCGAGCCCGGCTTCGTGTACCGTATCGACCACCAGATCCACGTCCTTATAGGCAAGAGGGGCTTCCTCTGCGATGCCTCCGAATGAGCCGGCCTGGATATAAATGCCTTCCTTGCGCAAAGCCTCTTTGAGTTCAGGACCGCCTACCTGTTTTTTTGCAGCCGTCCGGGAAAGTTTTCTCCCGGCTCCGTGACAGGTGGAACCAAAGGCCGAATCCATGCTGTTCGGCGCGCCGGCCAGGACAAAGGAGGAGGTGCCCATGCTGCCTGGAATGAGGACCGGTTGGCCGATGGCCCGGTATTTCTCCGGAATATCCAGATGGCCGGGACCAAAGGCCCGGGTGGCTCCCTTCCGGTGTACAATCAGTTTTGTCGGGACACCGGCCACGGGGTGATCTTCTATCTTGGCGATGTTGTGCGCGACATCGTATAATAATTTCACATGCCCGGGATTCAAATTAAATACCCGCTGAAGGCTTTGCCGGATTTTATGGCTGATGATTTCCCGGTTGCACCAGGCAAAATTGGCTGCGGCGGCCATGGCATTAAAATAGGACTGTCCTTCAGGAGCATTAAAGGGAACCCCGGCAAGTTCCCGGTCCCTGGGTTTGAAACCGTACTGGTCCATGACATTTACCATGAGCCGGAGGTAATCGGTGGCTACCTGGTGGCCCAGGCCCCTTGATCCGGTATGGATGAGTATCACGATCTGATCCTGCGACAGGCCGAAAGCGGCGGCTGCCTGATCATTAAAAATGGCGGAGATCCGGTCCATTTCCACAAAATGGTTACCCGAACCGATGGTACCGAGTTGGTCCAGGCCTCTGCGTTTGGCTTGTTCCGATACCTTTTCCGGATCGGCATTGGCCAGGCAACCGTTGGACTCGATAAACTCCAAATCTTCCGGCTCGCCCAGTTGATGGGAAACGGCCCAGGCTGCTCCCTGCCTCAATACCGCGTTCATTTCATTCAGGTTGAGCAGGACATCGCCTCCTTTACCGGTTCCGGACGGGACACTTGAGTATAAATCTTTGGAAAATGCTTCCACCCGGTTTTCAACATCCCTGAATACCAATGGGGTCAAAAGCAGGCGCACGCCGCAATTGATATCGTACCCTATCCCCCCCGGTGAGATAAATCCGTCCGGCCACCGGGTAGCGGCCACACCCCCAATGGGAAAACCATACCCTTCGTGGGCATCCGGCATCACGATGGCAGCCCGCTGAATACCGGGCAGGCTGGCTACGTTGATCAGTTGCTCCAGGGCACGGTCATGCCGGATCGCGTCCAGCAATTCTTCCCGGCAATAAATATGCCCCGGAACCCGCATGGCGGGATGGGCGGACATGGGAATCTCCCAAAGGACGGGACCCAGCCGGTTCAATGGATATTCCTTGCTCATTGGATCAATTCAGATGTCAAACACCAGGATGCTTTCCCATTGTCCATTTTCACTTTTTTTCAATTCCGCCTCATGGTAGGTGACCGCTTTGATATCCTTGTCAAACTGGTCTGTCGCCTTCCCCCTGAGGATGGCCTTTAATTCAGTTTCGGCCAGGGTATCGAAGATCACATCACAAAATATCGTTTTGCGTATATGACTGAGGGTAAGCACTTCGGATAAAAAATCCACCAGCAAACTGGTTCCGTCAATAGATTTCAATTCCAGTCTTTCTTCCCGGGAGAAGTCCGGCTTATCTTTTTTACAAAATCCTTCCTTGATCAAATCCGCCATCGCCTGCACCGCAAGCCCGAACACCTCTCCCCTCGTGCTTCCCGTCACTTTCAACCGGATGTCCGCGGTATGAGGATAAAACGAATAAGGCATAACTGCAATATAAACCTTAATCCGAAGGCTTTACAATCCAAAAGCATAATAAAAAAGGCCGGGAGATCCGGGATATATGCCCTCAATCATCATTCCGCCTTGTTTATCCCTGAGTTCATCCAGGAATTCATTGCGGTTGTTAACCGACTTTCCATTTACCCGCAATACGATGAATCCGGTTTTAATCCCCGTACCCGACAGGGCGCCTTTCGTGATCCGGCTTATTTTCACGCCCCCCTCAATGTTTAGATTTCTCCTTTCCTGGGGGGACAGGTTTTCGATTTCGATACCCAACACCTTTAATAAGGCCGCCTCGCTCTGCCTGGTTTCGGTTTCCGGCAACAGGGTTACCGGGATGATTTTTTCCTCGCCGTTCCGGATCACCCTCAGTTCCAGTGTTTCCCCGGGTCCGTGCCTTGCTATGATTTCGCGCAACTGGGTTGACGTCCCGACACTGCGGCGGCCGGCTTCTATGATTACGTCATTTTTCTGCACCCCCGCCCTTTTTGCCGCACCCAGGGATTGAAGGCTGTCGACCAATACGCCCGTGGTCTGCCGGATACCCAGCAATTTGGCTTTCTCCCCGTTCATATCGCTGATAAAAACGCCGAGGTAAGCATGGACGACCTTTCCAAACCGGAGCAAATCATCCATGGTTTTTTTGACAATCTCCACCGGAATGGCAAAGGAGTACCCTGCATAGGTTCCGGTCGGTGTGGCTATGGCCGTATTGATTCCGACCAGCCTGCCGTAAACATCCACGAGGGCTCCCCCGCTGTTGCCTGGATTGACGGCGGCATCGGTCTGGATAAAGGATTCGATGGCAGCCTGGTCGGAGATAATATTGATGTTGCGTGCTTTGGCACTGACAATACCTGCCGTGACCGTAGAAGCCAGGTTGAAAGGATTGCCTACGGCCAAAACCACATCCCCCACCTCGATGGAATCGGAATTCCCGAATTCAATAAAATTCAGGTTCTTTTCCTCAATCTTCAGCAGGGCCAGGTCGGTCGCCGGGTCCACCCCGATTGTTTTTGCCTGGTAACTGCGCTGGTCATAAAGGACCACCTCGATGCTTTGCGCATCGGCGACCACATGGTTATTCGTCGCGATATATCCGTCATCGCTGATGATCACACCCGACGCGCTGCCCATGCGCATCTGGGGAGAATTGTACTCCCTCCAGAAATCTTCCCCGAAAAAATCCCTGAAAAAATCAGGCAGTTGCCTTTGCTCGTTGACCGGGTACACCGATTTGATATGCACTACCCCGGGAGTGGCCCTCCTGGCCGCAAGCCGGTAATGGATACCCGAAGCCGCGGTTTGCGTATAGACTGCGGTTTCGTCCCGCCCCGAGTTTTTCTGTCTCTCTTCAAAGGAAGAAAAACCTGCATTTAATGCCGGAAGAATTTCCCTTTTTCCCTGGTCCTTACAGGCAATGAGAAACAGGAGGGATAAGCAAAGAATAGGAAACCATTTCATGGGTATTGGTTTAAAGAGAAAACCCCCTTGATTTCAATGTAAAAAACGGAACCGATAAAAACCGGTTCCGTCATTGTATACAATTTACCCTGACGGTAAAATTGGTTATGAAAAACTCTCTCTTACAATATTAATCCCGGTAAACCCTTAAACCAATGAACCCGATCAGGGATAATCTTGATGCTGATCAGTTGCACCTAAATGGAATTAAAAGAATTATTTAATTATTTAATTCTTCCTGAATAACTGACAAAAGCGATCTGTTTACTGTCCGCCGACCAGGATGGGGTATTGATCGTCCCTTGTCCTCCGTAGAGGTAGGCAATGGTCCTCGGCGCTCCGCCGGCCACCGGCATCAGTTTGAGGCTTACCGCCTTACAGGCAGGGTGCGATACCGGGTCGATGTCGACGGGGAAGGAAATGTAGGCGATCCATTTCCCGTCAGGGGAAATATGGGGGAACCAGTTATTGTATTCATCAAAGGTCAGTTGCTCATTCCCGGTACCATCCGGTTTCATCCTCCACAATTGCATGGTGCCGGTCTGGCTGCTGTTGTAATAAATCCACTGGCCGTCCGGAGACCCTTCGGGGCCATCGACATGGCCGAAGGGGAGCCGGGTCAATTGGGTTTCGGCCCCCGTCTCAATATTCGCTTTATACACATGATAGGGTGAGTTTCTCGTGGTATCCCTGCGGCCGACATAATAGACTTCCTTGTTGTTGGCTGACCAGCCATGCAGGTAGGATGGCGTTTTTTCCGTCACCAGTTTGGGAATGCCGCCGGTGATGGGCACGACATAAACCGTCGATCCCCCGCCGAACATCCCGGTGCGATGATGGCTGATCCCGACCATTTTTCCATCAAAAGAGATGACATGGTCGTTGTTGTTGCGGTCTGCAAAGCCCGTATTGAATTTCACCGGGCTTCCTTTCCCTGAAAGAAGTACGGTCCAAAGCGATCCTTTGCTGTTGATCAACAGACTTTTGCCATCGGGCATGAAATTGGGCGCTTCAAAACGTACGGGGCTTTCGTAGACCACCCGCCTTTTCCCGGTGAATACGTCCAGGACTTCCAGCCTGCTGCCAATGGTGTCCGCGCCCCCAAAATTAAAATTAGGCGGCATGGGGCGGTCGATCCGCACATTCCAGACCCGGGCTTCTTCCAGCACATCGGCATTGTGGGAACAGATAAATATTCCGACATAGGGATTGTCCCCGATGTTTTCCATCACCTGTGAACCGGCGGACTGCAGGGGCTCTCCCAATTGGCAATCCTCATGGTATAGGTCTTGCCCTTACGCTCCAACTGAATCGTCCTTGCCCTTTTTTTGGGAAAAAAGATCTCATCCTGCGGGTCACGCATATAGGCTCCGCGCATGACCCTCCACTGGGCCACCGTCAGGCCATCGCCTCCATGATAGGTGGCGCTGAGGTGGGCGGCGTCGTCGTTGAGGTTTTCCCTTACCATCCAGCCTACTTTCCGGTGCGCTTCCTTTCCGGCGGCAGGAAATTCAAAATCGGCGGTCACTATAAAATCGCCCTGGATCCTCTTGGTTAAAAAATGGAATTCGTCGCGGTTGAACCAAATATTGTATCCCGCACCTTTTATATGGTATGCCTGATTTTCAGCATCGTAGGCAGAACTGCCCGAAATTTTGGGTTTCCCGATGTCCACAGCCGTGTCAAAAACACCAAACCCTTTGGATTGTGCCTTGGCCGGCGCAATGGCAATGAAGAAAATACCCAGGAAAAAGATCGATTTAAAGCGCATGTTGAATGATTAAGACGGTTTGAATAAGTTGAAGAACAAGGGCTGCCCGTCCACCAGGGATCGGTACAGCCCCGTTAAAAATAAAAAATGTATGAATAAACTAGTTGTAACCGGGATTTTGTTTGAGCACCATTTTACCCGATGAATTCTCAAGATCAATCTGGGTTTGAGGCAAAGGGAAAAATTCACTTGCGCCTTTGGTAAACCGGGCGGTCGGATTGACGGAATGGAATGATTTTTTTGTTTTTTCCACAGCCTGGTAGGCATTCAGGATATTGGCCATTGAACCGGTCCCGTTGTCCCAGCGCTGCAGATCAAAAAACCGGTGGCCCTCCATGGCCAGTTCGAGCCTGCGTTCAAACTGCACCGCTTTCCGGGCGTAGTCCTTGCCCATGGACGCAAACCGGCCTGCAGGGTAAGCGCTGATCTTATAATTATCCGCCGGCACCGAAGCGGCGGTGACGGTGTATTTGGCGGCTGTTGCGCTGTAAGCGGCATTCTTATAGACCCAGCCCGAAGGATCGGCGGCCCTGTTCCGGACCAGGTTGACATATTCCTGTGCCTTGTCCAGGCTCCCGGTTTCCACTTCACATTCTGCTGCCCAGAGGATGATGTCCGCAAATCGGATAAAAATATAATTGTTGGCATTGATCTGGGTCGCACCCCAGAAAGCGGTCTCATTGGAGGACAGGCTGCCAAACTGGCTTTTGGCATAGACGTTTTTCTTGGGACTGAACACGCCGTTGACCGAAAGATCCCGGATCCAGGCGGGGGTGTGCGGGCCGTAATCCAGGTAAGGAATGCCCGGCCGGCCAATGGTCCAGTCGATGCGCGGATCGAGGGGGCCGTCGTAAACGTTGGCGGGGTTTTCATCGTTAACCCCTTTTCCTTCATTCCAGGTATCTAAAAGCGGAAGGCCGTTTTCATCGGTTTTGAAAGCATTGGCCAGGTTGAAAGAGGGATTGTTGAAGCCGCAGCATCCACCTGGTGCCCCGGATCCATTGGGGAAATTTAATACATCGCCAAAGTTTCCGTTGAGCTGGCTGCCGTCGTTGACCGACATCTGGCAGGCAAACACGGATTCGGCCCCGTTTTTGGTCTGGGCGTTGAAATTGCTCTCAAAATTCACAAGGCTGTATTTTTCCCCCTTGGCCGTCACTCCATTGGCGATAAGGTCTTCGAGCAGGGGTTTTGCCTGCGCGAATTTGTCCTGAAACATATAGGCCTTGGCCAGGTATGCCTGGGCCGCCCATTTATTGACTCTTCCGGCTTGCGCCTGGGTGGCCGGCAGGTTGTCCCTGGCGAAAGCCAGGTCTGCTTCGATCTTAGGCCATATATTGACAAAATTGCCCGCATCATCAATATTGGGGACATTCAGGTTGTTATTGGACAGGCTTACGGATTCATCCACATAGGGAGGATTGTTCCACATCTTCTGGGCATCCATATGATAATGCGCCCTCAGAAACCTGGCTTCCGCAATCATGCGGCTGGCTTCCGCCGCATCGATATCCGTAGCCTGGGGGATCAAACGCATCACTTCATTGGCCCGCTGGATGCCGGTGTACAGGATCACCCATTTGTAGTTCATATAATTATTGGTACCCCCGGTAGCGGACAGGCTCCAGGTGGCCAATTGTACAATGGGTGGTTGGTCGGTGGGGGTCGAACCTTTATAAGAATCGTCGGCGCAAACACTGCCATAAATCCAATTAGAACAGGCAGAAGCATAGGTGATCCCGGTAGGGTTAACGACTCCGGCCACCCCGGCAAGGTTGGTCAAACCCACCTGGCCGTCAAGAAGGGAATAGGCCCCGATCAGCAGGGCGCTGATCCCGGACTTATTGGTGACGTTGGAGGCGCTGAGGGCTCCAAGAGGTTGTTTATCGAGAAAATCATTGCAGCCAAAATTCACTGCGAGGAGCAGGCCGCTGAGGGTAAAAAGCGAATGGATATATAATCGTTTCATGATTTCGCGTTGAGTAGGAATGATTAAAAAGTTATGTTAAGTCCTCCGGTGAACATTTTTTGATTGGCCGGGTAAGCTCCCCCATCGATACCAAAATTGGTGCTGGTCAGGGTGGAGCTCAACAATTCAGGGTCAAGTCCGGTGTACTTGGTGAAGGTGAACAGATTGACCGCCTGCACATAGATCCTCAGCCTGCTGGCCCCGATCCGGTCAAGTTTGGAAACCGGTACGGAATAACCCAATTGCAGGTTTTTTAATCTTACAAAAGAACCGTCTTCCATCAGGTAAGAATTAAAGGCGGTCACATTGCTGAAATTGGCGCCGCGTTCCAGCCTGGGCACCTTGGCGTTGGGCCGGTCGGGCCTCCAGGAATTGTAGACCGCGTCTTTGCTGATGGCCACATCAAATTGCTGGGGAAAATCAATGGAGTTCCTGACCTGGTTGATCACTTCGTTGCCTACGTTGGCATACCAGAACATGGACAAATCCAGGTTTTTATATGTGGCCCCGAGCGTCAGGCCTGCGGTAAAGTCCGGGTTGGGATTGCCGAAATGCGTCCGGTCATTGGCATCGATCTTATTGTCCCCGTTGATGTCCTCAAAGCGGTGACGGCCCGGGGCGGCAGCATCCTGTTTGGGAGCGGCATCCACTTCAGCCTGGCTCTGGAAAAGGCCAATTTGTTTGTAACCGAAGAAAGCCCCGATCGGGTGACCGGGCTGGAGGCGGGATTGGCCATAATCGATGTAGAGAAAACCCGGAGGCACGCTTTTGACCTCGTTGGCATAGGAGGTGAAATTGCCCCCGATGTCGAAGGAAAGGTCTTCACCCAGCTTGCCGTGATAGGTGAGCGAAAGATCGACCCCGCTATTCTGGATATTTCCGGAATTTACAAAAGGAGGCCTCGACCCTCCTGCCGTCGCGGGAATGGCGGCGGGAAACAAGAGGCCGCTGATTTCTTTTTTATACCATTCGGCGGAGAGGTCGAACCTGCCCTTTAAAAGGCTGGCATCAAAACCGATATTGGTGATGATGTCCTCCTCCCAGGTGGTATTGACGTTGCCAAACTGGCTGGCAAACAATCCCTGGACCGGTGTAGTGCTGGTCCCGTTGATATCATAATACGATTCGACGCTGCTTTGGCTGAACAGGGTAAAGGCATTGGTGGGGCTTACATTGCTGATGGAACCGAGTTTGCCCCAGCCTCCACGCAGTTTCAGATCGTCCAGCCAGGAGATGCCCTTCATGAAAGGCTCCGCCGAGATCCTCCATCCCACCGTCACGGAAGGGAAAACACCGTAACGGTTCTCCGGTGCAAAGACGGAGGATCCGTCCCGGCGAAGGGTACCGCTCAGATAATATTTGTTTTCGAAATTATAGTCCAGCCTCCCAAAAAGGGAAAAGAGGGCATTTTCATAAGGCGTCTGAAATCCGTTGATTGCGATATTCGAATTGCTTTGCCCGGTCGGTGTGCCGAAATTGAGCGTCCAGAGGTTTGGGTCCACGGTGAGATTGGCCGGATTGGTTACATAATAGGAGCCCCGGGCCCCGCTGATGCCCCGGCCCGCGTTGGAAATGGCTTCCGAGCCAATCAGGACATTGAGGTTGTGTGACCCTGCAAACGTATTCTTATAATTCAGGGTATTGGTCCAGGTCCGGCTGGTGACGCTGCCGTAATTTTCAATAAAACTGTTTGGGTTTTGGGCATTTTCCGCATTTTCATAAGCCGTGAATACAAAACTGTAATTGTTGAACAAGTCCACCGCTCCTCCGAAACTGGTCTTGACCGTAAAGTTTTTTAGGAAATCCACTTCGGCGTATACATTGCCCAGGATCCCGTAATTATTGGCTTTGTTGTCCTTGGTCCTCTCCATAATGGCCACCGGGTTGGGCGAATTGCCCAGGCTGCGCGATCCGCCGCCCGCGAAATTGCCTTTGATATCATATACCGGGACGATGGCCGGCATGCGGAAAGCGGCGTTGATGGAATTGGCATTGTTGATGCCGGGAAGGCCCAGGTACCCGGGATTCTTTTTATAATTGAAATAAGCGCTTTGACCGATGCGGATACTTTTGCTTACGTTGTAGGCGCTGTTGATCCGGGCGCCATACCGTTTCAGATAGTTGCGGATCAGGGTGCCGTCCTGGTCGAGATAATTCAGGGAAAGGAGGAAGGTGGCCCTTTCACTCCCCCCGCTGATCGACAAATCGTGGTTCATGACCGTAGCCGGTTTGAAGATCTCATGAAACCAGTCGGTCCCGGCCTTGTTTGCTTTGGTGATCTGGTTGCTGTACAGGGCATAGGTGGCCGGATCGGTTTTTGCACTTTCCCCCACCTGTCCGGTAGGCGTGATGTAGTCCGGGATCACCGGGGTGGCCCCGTTTCCGTATTGGGCGTGGATGGGGGGGAGATTGCTGTTTTTAAATTGTTCCCAGATCGCGTTGGCATTTTCCGTGGGATTCGCCAGGTTCCAGCCGTCTTTAAGCGGGCGTTGGGTACCGATATAGGTATCGTAAGACACGGTGATTTTGCCGGCCTGCCCCCTTTTGGTGGTAATGATGATCACCCCGTTGGAACCCCGAACTCCGTAAATGGCCGCCGCGCCCGCATCCTTCAGGACCTGGATGGATTGGATGTCGTTGGGGTTGAGGTCGTGCATCGAACCCGGGGTGCCGTCGATGATCACCAGGGGGTCGGTGCTGCCTACGGAGGTGATCCCTCTGACTCTCACATTGCTGGGACTGCCCGGGGCGCCGGAATTGATGACGGTCACCCCCGCGGCATTGCCCTGGAGGACCGATTCAATGGTGCCCGAAGGCACGGCTCTGAGGTTTTTCATGTCCACCACGGCCACCGCCCCCGTGATGTCTTTCTTTTTCTGGGCCGTATAGCCCGTGACGACGATTTCATCCAGCACGGTGCCGGCTCCCATCGCGATATCCACGGTCAGCGGGTTGGTGGAACTGATGGTCACGGACAGGCTGTGGGTTTCGAATCCTACATAGGATACGGTCAGTGTATAGGTGCCAAACGGAATGTCCTGGATCAGGTATTTTCCGGAGGCGTCGGTCGAGCTTCCAAGGCCCAACTCGGTAATGCCCACATTTGCGAATTCCAGCGGTTCGCCGTCGCCGGAGACGGTTCCCTGGAGGGACCCCCTTTGAGCGTACGAGAATTGGCAAGAGAGCGACAAGAATAAAATCAAGGCAACATATCGTTTCATACAAAAAAGGTTGACAGATTAAATTTTCCAAAGAACAATCGATTGCATAAAACAATCGATTGCACTGCGCGTTATCCTTTGCAGCGGTTTCAAATGTAGATCAAATCCTTTTTTACCGCAATCGATTGCATAAATTTTTAACCATTTCGGCACTTTTGTATTAAACTTGGTCAAACGAAGACTGGTGTTTTAACATCTGTACCGCATTAAACCCTAATTTTGGAAGACGCCAATTCGAATAAAGCGCCGGACTTGAAGAAGAAAAAGACCCACGTCACCATCCATGACCTGGCCGCGGAACTGAAGGTATCCCCCTCTACCGTATCCCGGGCCCTCCACGGCCATCCGGGCATCAGCCAGGAAAGGATCAAAGCCATAACCCGCCTGGCTAAAAAGCGGAATTATGTACCCAATGAGTTGGCGGCGGGCCTGCGGCAGAGCCGGAGCAACTGCATTGGGGTGATCACCACCTGGATCGACCGCAATTTCCATTCGTCCCTGATCCGCAGTGTGGAAGAAGAGGTGTCCAGCAAGGGAATGAATGTCATCATCCTCCAGTCCCACGACCGGTACAAGGACGAGGTGGAAAACGCCAAAGCCCTGCTCAACAGCCGGGTCAGCGGGCTCATCGTATCCCTGGCCATGGAAACCCGGGATTACAGCCATTTCAAGCCTTTTTTTGAAAGACAGATCCCCGTGATCTTCGCGGACCGGGTGCCCCGCGAAATCCATGCCCACAAGGTCCTGGTGGACAATTTCAAGGCGGCCTACCAGGCCACCAGCCATCTGATCGAGCAGGGTTACCGGCACATTGCCCACCTGTCGGGCCAGCAGCACCGGGACAATTACCTCGACCGCCAGGAAGGGTATGTGCAGGCCCTGAAAGACCATGGGATCAGGCCGGACAAAAGGCTGATCTACGAATGCGAAACCAAAAGCGCCGAAGAAGGGGTCCTGGCCGTGCAGCAACTGCTCTCCCTCAAACAACCCCCCGACGCCCTGTTCAGCACGAACGACACGATGGCCGTCAGCATCCTGCAATACTTCAAAAAAATAGGGATCCGCGTACCCCGGGATTTCGGGATTGTCGGATTCAACAACGATCCGATCACCAGCATCATCGACCCCGCCCTCACCACCACCTACAACCCTGCGTACGAGATCGGAAAACACGCCGCCAAGTTATTGCTGGAACACCAGCGGCAAAACTGGACGGAAAAGGACTTTAAAACCATCCGGTTGGAAACGGAATTGATTGTGAGGGAATCGACGGATAAAAAAGGGTTGAGGAATGAGGGTTGAGGGTTAAAGGGAGTATTCAATAAAGTGTGTCAGGTACTTCAAGGCGGGCTGCTGAGTCTGAGGCCGTAGGCCGAAGACGAAGCAGCCCGCCTTGGCCAATTTTTGGGATCCCATCATTGGAGGTGTTTGGTATACCGGTTGCCAAAAACTTCAATAAGTTCACGCTGGATAGGAGCCCAGTTAAACACGTTTTTTTTCCACCCTTTCGTATTGAACCTTAAGTTCAAATATAGCTGTTTTAGCAGGCTTTTTGGATTGACCCAAGCCCCTTTCGTTTTAGTTGCTTTTCGCATTTGACGATGCAAGGCTTCTACGGCGTTGGTAGTATAGATGGCC
>Ga0116144_10001061_pt1 | contig 34674 bp, 17 predicted proteins | sample AD_UKC035_MetaG_FD_89746 | JGI IMG/M metagenome (GOLD analysis project Ga0116144, IMG submission 89746) | Active sludge microbial communities of municipal wastewater-treating anaerobic digesters from USA - AD_UKC035_MetaG | ecosystem: Engineered > Bioreactor > Anaerobic > Digestate | place: USA...
CACCGCAGCGCCGGCGTCGCTTAATCCGCGCAATTCCGGCACAAGCGTTCCCTTCACCCCTGGCTGCGAGCTTTCAATGACCCAGCCCTGAGAATCCACCAGGGCAATGAAGACGAACTCGTCTACATCGGCAACCATGTCCTGCAACAGCGTGCTCAAGCCGGGCACGTCTTCCAGCGTGGTTACATACGGCACAACTGTCCCCAAAATCTGTTTCAATTCCCGCGCGACGATCTCCCCCTTTCCCAGGCGCGCCTCGCGATAAGCGGCGCGATACCGCAGGGCAACGAAGCCAAAAATCAGCAGCAAGCATATCGCGGGGATGCCGACGATGATCGCCATCATACGCCAGCGCAGACTCTGGCTCAGTTTAATCATGCGCGCCTCCTTGCGGCGTCAGCGGTAAGGGCAGCACTTCGTATACTTCGGCCAACAACGGAAAGGCCAGTGGAATGGGTAAATTCCACTTACGCGCCGCCGCCAAATTCATCAACAGCACACTCCGCGCCGAGGTATCCACCGGGATAGTGGCCGGGGAGTCGCCATGAATGATGCGCAGCGTCAGTTCCGCCGCACGCGCCCCCTGAGCATAGCCAGAAGGCGCCAACCCGGCCACCGCGCCATAGCGGACTGCCCGGCTAGACATTGCAAAGACCGGAACCGGCGAGTTTTCCAACATCCACGCTAGTAAAGTTTCCTGATCCATATACTGCCCCCCACTATCCCACACGTAATAAGCACTGGTCAACAAGATAAAATCATAGTCCCCGGCCCCCAAAACCTCAGCCTGCCATGTCTGCCATTGCGCCGTCACCAACAAATCCGGCTCCGGCGCGTCTGGTTGATAGGTTTTGAGCGCCTGGTAGACATTCTGGGCCATCAACCGCCCAGAGGCAGAGGCGTCACTCAAAATGAGGTAATGGCCCGTGTCGTTAACAAACGCGCGGGCAATTTCCAGGTTTTGTTCCGGACGCAATACTTCCAACACGCCCGTCACATTGGGACGATTCAGGTCGTATTCCTGAGCATCGTTGTTCAAGCCGCAGTAGACGAAAGGGGTTTGAGCGTCAGGGTAATGCGGAATGACGGTGCGGATGGCTTCGTCGTCGGAAACAATGACCAGGTCCGGTTGGAAAGCCTGTACCTGGGCAATGGCCGCGTCGGCCGCCGGCGCGATATGCGAGGGCAGGACATATTGGGCGATATTCATATACACAGGCTCCCATTCCAAGGTATCCTCAACGCGACTGTACCCGTTGCGCGCCAGCGTTTCCAAGATGCCATTTTGAATTTGTAGGGTCCAGGGATCGCGGTCGGTATAGCTGCTGACCCACGCCAGGCGCAAAGTTCGTGGAGCCTGCGACGATACGGGAGTAGGCGCGGGAGGACGGCTATCAAACTCTCGCGCCGCCGAGCAGGACAGCAATCCGCAAGTCAGCGCCAGCAGCCCCAACCCCAGACCACGCCGGAGACTGCGCGCCCGCGCCCCCAGAAGAGCCATCAGTCCTGCTCCCCCAGCGGCAACAGTTGAATCCGGCTACGCTCTACCTGAAGTGCGCGGCCCAGCTCTTCCACGGCGCCGCGCATAATCGCATCCGTGCTGCCGCCCACCCGGACGCGGGCCATGATCTCGCTGCGCGCGCGTTGTTGGTTCGCGCGCCGCGTAGTCTCTTCCAACAAACGCGCGTTATCCAACGCCAGGTCTAATTGTTCCACCACAAAACGGGTAAACTGTAGTTGTTCCTCAGTCCACGGCGTCGGTTTTTCAAAGGCCAACACCCCTAGCTTCTGGCGACGAATCGTCAGCGGCGCCAACAGAAGATGCATCCCATCGGGCGCGACCGTTGTGGTCACCTCCGCCACATCCGCCGGGGACACTGTCAGGGTTGCCTCTTCGGGCGATAGGCGATTGACAATACCGGAAGCATAGTCGTAGTCCAGGCTCATATTGCGGCGGGCTAACGCCTGCCGCCACGCGCGCAGAGCGTCCTGCTCCTGGTAACGGGAGAGGCGCTCCAGTGTTTCGCGCGCGTCCGCCAGAGAGCGCGTGTTGGCAATCGCCACGGCAATGCTGTCGGCCAGGATGCGCAACACGGCGACATCCTCATCGCCAAAGGCGGCCTCTTCTTTCGTCTGAATATCCAGCACCCCAATCGTCTCATCCCGCGCAATCAGTGGCAGCGCCATCTCCGATTTGGTATCCGGCAGTTCGGGGTTGTTGAACCAAATCGTATCCTCCCCCACCCGAAAAGCGAAGCGAGCAATGCCGGTGCTGGAAACGTAGCCGACGATACCCTGCTGCCCCACGCGCATCCGATGACCGCGCGCCAACATCCGCTGACCGCCCTCCGAGGAGGCGGCCTGCAATACAGCCCAGGCATTGGTGGGGTCTACCAGGAAAATAGCCACATGATAGAAGCCCAACCGTTCCGCAATCAGGTTGACGGTGGTGTCCAGCAGGGGCTGCAAATGCTGGATAGAAGAGGCGGCCCGGCTCAGTTCCGCAATGGCCTGGAATTGTTCGGCGCGCTTCTGCAATACAGCCGTGCGGGTTTCAACGCGCTGCGCCAACTCCCGGCGGGTCGCTTCCAGAGATTGGGTTGAATCCTGCAAATGCTGTAACCAGTCACGGGTGAGCCGTGCATTGACAAACGCCAAAATTCCCGGCACGGCAGTCAACAACATCAGGGTCAATGCCTGCCCAATAAACCAGAACAGGGTGGCAGATTGGCCCACCAACGGTTGATAAGTATGCGCGCGGGTCGTCACAAAAAGGAGCAGATAGTATACCAATACCCCCAGAACGGTCATGGGGACGTACCAAAGGGGCAGGAAAACCCCCACCAGTGTCAACGGCCAAAAGTACATCAACCACCAGGGAGATACAGTGCCGCCAAAAAGATAGATCGCGATAGAAATGCCGGCCAGACACAGTCCAATGTACAGCGCAAAGGCGCGACGCATATTCCCGCGTTTGGTCTGGATATAGCCGACCAGGCCAAAGGGAACAAACATTAACGCAAAGGCTCCTTGCAGCCAAAACTCAGTCACGTTTTCAATCCAGGCGTTACGCCAGGCAAAGACATACATCCCGCAAAACATGCAGGAGAAACACAGACTCATTAACATCAGGATGTTAAACAGGCGGCCCAGGCGAATTTCTTCCGCATTGTCGCCCACCGATTTGACATCAATCAAACGGGTCAACACGGCAAAAATTTTCTCACGCCATTGCAACGGCAATGTGATCATAGGCTCTCCTCCTGCTGCGCCCCCAGCGTCAACCGCGCCGCGCCGCGCTCGGCATTCAACGCCCGCCCCAATTCCATCAAAGCCCGCTCCAACACGGCCTCGATCTCTACCTCGGCGCGGATCTGCGCCGTCACCTCGCTGGAAGCCTGCTCCCGCGCGGCGCGGCGGTTGGTGTCGTCCAGCAGCCGCAAGTTCTCAATCGTCTGCGCCAATTGGTCGGCAACGGCGTTCACAATCTCTAATTCCTCGGCGCTCCATTCGCCAGTCTCATCACGCCGCGCGCCCACCGCGCCGATAATCTGTCCGCGCGTTTGTAAAGGGATCGCCAGTTCCTTTCCGGTCACTGTCAAATTGCGGGTACGCACCGCCTCAGTCATCGCCGGCAACCACACCGCATGGTTGACCAGCACCTCGTCTCCCCGGTAGACGTAGCCACTGGGGGTCGTCCCACTCTCCGTCAAACTTTCCCACGACCGTTGAACGTAGGCTTGTTGGACCGATTGCACCTCTGTCAGCGCCTCGACCAGGCTTTCCACCGTCGCGTTCAAGTAGCGCCCCAGGTTGATCAGGGATAGCGACAGGTTTTTGTTGTTCGCCATTTCATTCATGTCCAGGCGGAGCGCGTAATCTCCGGCGCGGATTAATTCCAAGAAATTCACGTACTGCTTCAGCGTATTATCCAATTGTTCCGCGGACTGCGCGTCACGTCGCCGCAGTTCGCGCTCAGCCTCCACAGCAGCCTGCGCGCGCTGCGTCGCCACCGCCAGATCACGCTGCTGTTGACGCAAGGTTTCAAGCGACTCTTGCATAAACGCGGCCAGTTGCCCGTTGATCATTAACAAGATAAATGAGACGAAGAAAAAGGTGGCTCCCCAGAACACCCACATCAAAACTGAGGGCATAGCATAGGGGGTCACAACGCCCAAATATTCCAAAATCAGGAAAAGGGCATAAAGGGCGACATTCACCACCAGGGTGGGCAACCCGCCGCGCCGCCCGACCAATGAGCCGGCAATTAAAGGGATGGCCGGCAACGCTATAGCGATAGGGCCGGTAACGCCGCGCATATAGTGCATAGCAATGAATAATATGAAAGAAAGGCTAGATAGATACAGACTTAGGGCCAACTTGAACTGCTTGCGCCGCACCAACCATAGCGTGCCGCTCATTAAGGCCAACGCCACCCCCCCCCACACCAGCAAGCCCTGGGGGAAATCCGGGATTGTATACCAGCCCACGATGTAAACTCCCCAGAAGAGAGTAAACACCCCCAGGGTAAGTAAGATCACCTGCCGGAAGAGCTGTTCACGACGTTCTGTTTCGGATACTGTGGTATTCACCAGCGAACGGTAGTCCTCAGTCATGGTTAGGCGCCTCCTTCAGGGGGAGTCAGAGTGCGCGCGGCGCCGATACGACCGACCGTCTCATCAGCGCGCAACACCCGCGCCACTTCCTGAACAGCGCGGCGCATCGCCTCCTCCACGGTCAGGGAAGCCCGGATATTGTCGGTGATTTCACGGGTGAGTTGCTCGCGCAGCGCGCGGCGCTGGGTGACTTCATAAAGGCGCGCGCTGTCCAATGCCTGTTCCAACTGTGCCATCAAAGTTTCCAATATCATGTTTTCCTCGGCCGTCCACGTTCGCCCGGCTTTGTGCGCGATGATTTGACCCAGCACTTGCCCCCGCACGCGCAAGGGCAACAAGCGTTCCGCCAGTTCGAGCGAGGCCTCAGGCGCCGTCTCTCCGGTATAACGATACTCCCGCCCCATCTCCGAACGCAGCCAATGTTGCCACGATTCACGGGTCGCCCGACCGGCAACCCGCTCGGCAATCTGGAGGCTCTCCCGCAGCTCGGCAAACAGACGCGCCTGGTTAATGACCATCGCCGATTGGTCAGCCAACGATTGCAAGACTAACGTATCTTGTGTGTCAAAGGCGTCAGTGTCCTGACTGTATAATCCCAAGACGCCAAAAACCTCGCTGTTCTGCACCTGACGCAGCGGCAGCCATAAGAGGGTGCGAGCATCCGGCAGGTCCGGGTTATTGAAGAAGTTCGCGCCAGTACTCACAGAGGGCATGGTATCCTCCGCGCGACACATCCGAGTCTCGCCGCGCCACACAACTGCCTCCAAATCCGGCGATCCCGGCAATTCCAGGTGGTATCCCCGCGCCAACCAACGCCGGCCCGCCTCCCCAGAGGCAGCCTGTAGCGTCAAATGGCGGCGCGTGTCATCCAGCAGCAGAATGGCGGCATGATAGAGAGAAAATTCATCACAGATCAGATCCACCAGGCGCTCCCACAACGGCGTCAGTTCCAACGCGGACGCCGTTTCCCAGGTCACACGCACGGTAGCTTCCAAATAGGCGAAACGACGCTCCACATTGCGCACGTAAGCGGATTGCGCCTCACGGTTGAGCTGCAAATCCCGATTGCGTTCAGCCAACATCCGCTCGCTACGGCGCATGAGTTGACTCCAACGTTGCCGCTGTTGCAGACTCGTCTGCAACAGTGCGGCTATCAGCGTGATGACCAGGCTGAATACAACCACAGACTCGGCAGGCACCGGTTGCTCCCCGCTCCCGGCAATCAGCCCGAGCCGCTCCAGGAGGAACAGCAGCGCTCCGGACAAAATGCAGAGCGCGCCTATCACAAGGGTCGCATTGGCGCCCAGTAAAGCCCCCGCCGCGACAACGACCAGGCAGTATGCCAGTGCGATCATCCCTCGGATTCCCCCAGAGGTCATCGTCAAATAAGTGATCGTAACCCACAACAACAGCGTCAACAACCAGGCGATGGGACGCACGTGGCCCCGTAACAGCGCCAACCGTAAACCGACTAAGGCCAGCGTCAATACCACCCCCATCCCCAAGTCTATCAGGGCTTCTGCCGGTTCTACCAAAATCATGATGCCGGTTCCCACGAGGGTGGCGACAAAGATAATCCACAGGATGGTATGCAACAACAGCGTGGTGTGCGCGACCTCCCGGTCGGCGCTCACTGTCGGCGGAGCGAAGAACTGCCCGATTCTATCCCACATAGTTATGCTCCCTGTTCGCGATCCGTTCCTAGCTCAATCGTCAGGTCGTGTAACCCCAACGCCTCGCCTATCGCCCGGGCGGCGGTCTGTAGTACGGTATCCACATCCAACGAAGCGCGCATCTGCGCCGCGACCGCGCCAGTGAGACGCTCGCGCGCCGCCGCCCGCTGTGTCTCATCCAATAAGCGCAGTGTCTCTGCCGCCTGCCCCATACGCTCGGCCACCGCCTCCAATAAGGCGACGTCATCCGCGCTCCACTTACGGCTGCCATCCTCGTCGTGAATGCCCAGGACGCCAATGACCTGATCCCGTAACGTGATGGGAACCGCCAGAGCGGCATGGCGCGTATCCCCAACCTGGGCTGGCAGCGTCACGGCCCGCTGGTCAGCCACGACCTGGCGCACCTCAGGGAGCACGGCCTCTCCCAGGGGATCAGCGCCTGGACGCCGGGTTTCATAACCGGTGGCGACCGCCACCTGCAAATACTCTGCCCACGCCTGCTGCTGATAACGACGCTGGACCGCCTGCATTTCGGACAATGCGGCGCGGGTCTGCTCCAACAAACGGGCGGTCTCCACCGCCGCCGCCACCCGATCAGTGATACTGCGCAACAAGCCCACTTCTTCCGAGGTGACGCGCGCGCGCTCTTGACGGTGATGACCGACCTCCAACACGCCAATCACCGCATCGCGGGCGATCAGCGGCACGTAGACACGGATGAGATTAGCATGGCCGGCGCGCTCAAATAGCTCACGGTCGAAGCGGTCATCCCAGCCATCAATGACCTCAATTTCCCGCTTATGGACCACGTCCATGAGAATGTCCCCTTGTAACTGGGCCAGGGGGCGCACCAGTCCCTCCATAGAGGCTGCCCATCCAATCGCGCGCGGCGTCCGCACCTCCCCCGACGCCTCATCAATCAAATTGATAGCAATATAGGTGAAACCCATCGTATCCGCAAGCGCCGTCACAGTCGCATCCAAGGTCGCGCTCAGGTCGGTCATGCCGGCGACGGCCTCGCTGATTTCCTGCAACGTTCGCATTTCCGCAACCTGCGCCTGGGTCCGCGTGCGTAGGCGGATGTTTTCGATGGCATTCGCCAATTGATCGGCCATAGACTGCAAGATTGCCACATCCTGCTCGCCAAAGGCTGCCGGTTGATCGCTCTGGATAGTCAAGGCGCCAATCGCACGCCCCCGGCTGACCAGAGGCAGCGCCAATTCGGAGCGGGTGGCCGGCAGCAGGGGATGCGGCTTGCGCATCGCTTCCGCCCCCACATCAAGCGCGATGCGCGCCTGACGGTTCGCCACACACCAGCCAATCATGGAATCGCCGCCCACTTCCAATTGGTGCCCTTTGCTCGTCAACTCGCGGCCCACCTCTCCAGAACCGGCCCGCAACACGGCGGTCCGCCCGGTTTCGTCCACCAGAAACACTCCCGCGTAGTACAAATCTAGGCGGTCTTTGACCAGGTCTACCGCCTGCTGCAATAACATTTCAGCTTCCATAGCGCCGCCGGCCAGCCGTGACACTTCGGAAACTGTTTCGAGTTGTACGTTACGGCGCAGCAGCACCGCTTCTGTCCGCTTCAGTTCGGTAATATCGCGCGTTACGCCCACAAAACTGGTGATATTACCGTCGGTGTCATAGAGAGGGATCTTGGTGGTGGACAACCATAACGGCTCACCAGATTCCGGGGAAATAATCTGATCTTCCTTATTCAGCAATGGTTGCCCCGATTGCATGAGAGACTGTTCCTCAGCATGATACCTCTCCGCCGACGCTTGCGGGAAGAAGTCGAAGTCCGTTTTACCCACGACCTCTTCCTGACTCTGTATACCCAAAATCCGCAGATGCGCCCGATTATTGATAACAAAGCGACTCTGGCGGTCTTTAACATAAATATAATCCGGAATCGTATCAATGAGCGCCCGCAGCAGGTTACGTTCCTGCGCCAATTGCATTTCCGCGCGTTTGAGGGTGGTGATATCCCGCGAAACGCCAAAAGTGCCGATAACGTTGCCTGCGTCATCATACATGGGCATCTTGGAGGTCAACACCCACGTATCGGGGCGATCCAACCATGTTTCGCGCTCCTCAAGGTCAAGAATCGGCCGGCCAGTACGGATGATCTCCTGTTCGGCAGTGTAGGCCGGGCGCGCGTGATCTTCGGTGAAGAAATCAAAATCGGTTTTCCCGACCACCTCAGTCGGGTCCTGCAAGCCAAAGCGGACCGACTGCGACTTGCTGACGCGGATAAAACGGCTCCGGTCATCCTTGAAATAGATATGATCGGGAACATTTTCCATCAAGGCATCCATCAGGCGCTGCTCATAACGCAAGGTTGCGTACAGGCGCGCGTCGGTTAACGCATCGGCCAACCGGTCGGCCATGGTCTGCAAAACGGTGATGTCGTCCGCGTCAAATGCCGCTGGCTGTTCGCTTTGAATCGTCAGCGCCCCCAGCACTTGATCGCGGCTGATCAGAGGCAAGGCCAACTCCGAGCGGGTTTGGGGTAAAAATGGATTGTTGAAGCGCACGGCCTCTGCCCCCACGTCCAACGCGATGCGGGCCTGCCGGTTAGCAATACACCAACCAATCATAGAACTGCTCTCTATCCGCAATTTGTGGCCCCGCGCCAACATCTGCCGTCCAGCCTCACCGGAGCCGGCGCGCAATACGGCCCATTTCCCCCCAGCCTCCCCGCTCCACACGCCTGCTTCATCCACCAGAAACACCCCAGCGTAATACAGAGCGAACCGTTCACAGATCAACTCTACGACTTGCGCCAACAACACATCCGGATCCAGCACGCTGCTGGCCGCCTGTGAAACTTCCGCCGCAGCCTGAGCACGCCCGGCGCGGCGGTCCAAAGAACGCAGCAGGGACTCCCGCTCACGCGTCAAGAACACGCCTTGCAGGGCGACGCCGATTTGCCGGCTTAACATCGCGTACAATGGCGCCTGTTGCGGCCCAACCTCAAACACAACAAAACCCAAATGAGCGCGTTGGAAATAAAGCGGTTCGACCACCCAATTGTAACGGCGTTCGGTTGGGATATAGTCAGTCGGCACCAACCGCCGCGCCGGAAATATCACACCCTCGGATGGCAGAGAAATCTGACCCTTTTCGTTATACGCCATCACCAGCCGGGCATCTTCCGTGGGCGCAGTTTGATCCAGGTACAACGAGAGATAGGCGCCGGGAATTTCCAAGGCCCGTAATTCCCGCACCAGGATATCCATTTGCGCTGAAAGGTCAAAGGTGGTCAACAACACCTGCTCCAGGTTGCGCAGCATCTCAGTCCGCCGCACCGCCTGATAAGTCTCATGCGCCTGCGCCTGCTGCCAGATTTCCAGCAGCAGAACCCGAGCCTGCTGCCAGAGGTTTTCGGCGCGGGCCAAAGCGGCGGCATCCGCTGTCAGCAAAGGCGCCAGGACACGTCTTTGCTCCGATAGCAGCAACTGGCCCACCGAGAGCGGCGTCCCGGCTAACCGCATCTGGTGCAACATCTCGTAGAAAATCCTGAGAAATGCCGCAGTCTCCGCCGGGGCGGACGCTGCGCGGCACACCTCCTGCTGCAAAGCCTCCAACAACGGCGCACACCACCGGGCAGCAGGCAGGCTCGCGCCGCTTTGAGTCACAGCCGCCAGCAGCGGCTCCCGCGCCATGTCAAACGCGGCGGCGCATACCGGCGGCTCAATTTCAGGCATATCAGCCGACAAATAAGGGGCCGCGGCGTTCATCACGGTGAGGGGCAAACATCCGCACGATTCGCGGATCACCAGCTCGGCCGGCACCAGAACTTGCTCTGGCGTGGGCTGCCCGCGAATTAATGAGAGCAACAATTCGGCTACGGTATACCCCAACTCATAGGTGGGCATTTTCACCGTTGTCAAAGCCGGCGCCATGAAGCGCGCCTCCTCCACATCGTCAAACCCCACCACAGCGATCTCTTGGGGCACCTGGATCCCGCGCGCGTGCAAAGTTCGCAAAATCGCAATGGCCTGACCGTCATTCGCGGATGCTATGGCGTCTATGTCACGCTGAGGGCGGAGCTGGCGCTCATCCAGCAGCGTCGCCACCGCCTGCGCTCCCAGCGCGCCGGTAAAATCTCCCGGCGTTACAAGTGCGGGATCAAAGGGGATCTCAAAAGCGGTCAGGGCATCCTGGTAAGCGGCATAGCGATTAAGGGCAGTGGGGTTATCAGCCGGCCCCTGGACGAAAGCGATACGCCGGCAGCCATGAACCTGGATCAGGTGGCTGATGACAGCGTACATCCCCGCGTAGTCTCCCGTGGCAGCGCCGGGGACGCCAGGATAAAACCGATGCGAGTTGACCACCGGCAGCGGACTGTAATACTGTTGGTAAGCGGCCTCAAACTCCTCACGATTATTCCACCACTGTGCCAGACCCACCCCATCCAGATGTTCTGGGCTGACCAGGCGGTGCAACACACAGCGCACATCCGTTTCCCAGGAGATGCTGGTAAAGAACGATATCATGTTGACGTCCTGCGTCTGCGCCAAGGCTTGCGCGCCCAGCCACCAGTCACTGGGCCACGTTACCACATGGGCCACCAATCCCAGAGTCGGACGTTGTTTTTCCATTTGAGGTTTGCGCTTCTTTTTACTCATGGTCGCCATCCCCCGGCTCTAGCAGTGGCGCCGCGGACGGGGTCGGCTCGTCCGCAGACACAGGCGGTTCGGCAGGCGGCGCTTCGCCCAAATTCAGGCGGACGTAGGTATGTGAACCACGTAAACTGCGATTTAATTCTTCGGTAGCGATCCGCATTAACGCCTCCATACTCACCGCGCGCTGGAGCGCGTCGGTGATCTCGCGGGTCACTTGCTCGCGGGCCGCGCGGCGCTGGGTATCCTGATACAAGCGCGCACTTTCCAGCGCCAACGCCGACTGTTCAGCCAGAGTTTGCATCAGCGCGATCTCTTCCTGTGTCCATTGGCGGCCGCCAGACTTGTGCCCATCCATCACCCCAATGACGCGGCCCCGCACTTTGATCGGGATAGCGAGCGCCGTGTTTTCGACGTCGGTGGTCATTTGTCCCTGGGTCAACGCCGTCCGCATTTGCGGCGTCCAGGTATCTCCGACCGGCAAAATGGCCTGACGATCGCTGACAAACCCCAGATCGGTCTGCGCGTTGAGCAGGTTGGCCCACGCTTGCCCGGATACCCCGCCATAAGCACTGCGTTCGGCCTCGAAACTTTCTTCAATCTGCCGAAACAGGCGCGCGTTATTGATGGCGGTCGCAATCTGATCGGCCAACATCTGCAACACGGCCACATCTTCCGGGGAAAACGCTTCCGATTCGGCGCTCTGCACATCCAGCACACCGATGACCTTCCCGCGCGCCCGCAAGGGCAGCGCCGCCTCCGACCGGGTCAGGGGCAAATCGGGATCATCGAAGGTGACGAAGTCCTGAGCTGTATCCAGCGCAATGCGCGCTTTGCCACTCTGCGAGACTTCCCCGACGACCTCGTTCCCCCCCACACGCAGACGATAACCGCGCGCCAACAGCTTTTGCCCGCCCTCGCCGGAGGCAGCCACTAACTCGAGCCACTCGCCTGTGCCGTCTACCAAAAACAGGCCCGTATAATAGAAGCTAAATTTGCGGCTGATCGAATCAACCACACTGTCCATCAAGGGACTCAACGCCAGTTCAGAGGTGGCCTCATGGGCAATGACGGCGGTCGCTTCCAGGTAGCGCGTTCGGCGGGTCAGCTCTACGGTGCGTTCCTGCACGGTCTCTGCCAACCTGGCGCGCTGTTCTTCCAGTTCTGCCGCATAACGGCGGGCGCGCCGCAGCGCCTCTCCCCAACTGTTCGAGGTCAGATTGATCAAGCCAGCCGTTGCCATCAAAAACAGGCTCAACGGCCACCATTGCTCCATAGGGGATCTGACGCCAAGTCTACCGGGCAGGAGATTGGCAGTTTGGGCTAGAGCGATCCCCAGAGTGGCCGCAACGCTCAGTCCGGCAAAGGCGATGGCCCCCCGGCCACCAAGCAGAAGACCGGCCGCGACCACAATCACGACAAAGCTCCAATAAGTTGCGGATTGCGTGCCACCCAAAAAGAAGCTCACGGCCAGCATCAAGAACCAAAAAACAACCAGAAACATCATGCTGGCGCTAGACACCTGACCGCGCCGCATCAGCCACAGCAAGGCCCCATTGCTCAAAAGGAATCCCCCAACAAGCGGCAAGGATAGCTCTGGATTGGGCAAGAAGACAAAGAAGAAGCCCGCAGCGATGCAAACAGCAATAAAAATCCATAAGATGGTATTGAGCAAAGCCGCTACATGCGTCTTCTGTTCATCCCCTGCGAAGACAGGGGGCGTAAGCAAGCGCTTGATGGTATTCCCCATGATCACATCCTTTCTATCCCGATCCTGCTGCGTCGTCCGTCTCTGACATCGCCAGGCGAATGGTCAACATGTCCAAATCGAGCGCCTGACGGATCTCGCTCGCTGTCGTTTTGAGCACGGTTTCAATGTTAAGGGATTCACGAATGTGCGACGTCACTTCACCGACCAACCGTTCCTGCGCGGCGCGCCGCTGAGTATCCTGATAGAGGCGCGCACTCTCCAAAGCCACGCCAAGTTGCTCGGTCAGCGTCTCCAAAAGTTCATGCTGATCGGCTGACAGGGGTTGCGCCTCGGACACATACGCCGTAAGTTCTCCGATCACTTGCCCCCGCGTTTTGAGCGGCACGGCCAACACATTTGAGGGCGTCGCGGGTTCCGGCGTAGGCCGCGCCGTGGGCGACCGCAGGTCAGTGACCTCAAGGGGCGCATCACCTAAAAGCAGGCCATGGGGATCATAGCGCGCCGCCAGACGCCCGCTGTTACGGAGGATTTCTTGCCAGGCAAGGCGGCTTACCTCACCATAGGCGCGCTGCGCCGCATCCAAAGTAGCCTGAGATTCTGCGATGAGGCGGGCATTCTCAATCGCGACGGCCAACTGGTCTGCCAACGTCTGCAAGACATGCAAATCTTCCTGGGTGAAGGCCTCGGGTTCGACGCTCTGCACGTCCAACGCGCCAATCACCTTCCCCCGCACTTGCAAGGGCAGCGCCATTTGAGAACGGGTTGCCGGCATCTCCGGGTGTTCCTCCCCCATAGCCGCAGCCCCCCCCTGGGCAATGCGCGATTCTCCCGTTTGGGTCACATAACCGACCAGGCCCACCTCCCCCACGCTCAAGCGATGTCCACGCGCCAACAAACGCTGGCCCTCCTCAGACGATGCCGCCCGCAACACGGCATATTTACCCACCTCATCAATCAAAAAGATGCCGGCGTGGTAGAAGCCAAAATAATCCGAGATCAGTTGCGCGGCGCGCTGCAACAACATCCCCACATCCTGGATGGTGGTCGCTTCGCGCGCGACTGCGGTGGCTGCCTCCAATTGCCTGGAGCGTTTTTCGAGATCGGCGGTGCGCCGCACCACCTGAGCTTCCAAATCGGCTTGATTGGCCTCCAAAGCGTGGGACAGTTCACGGCTCCGGGTCACATAGGTATTAAAGCGGGACGTGTAAGAGGACACCAGTAGCATAATAAAGACGCCCATACTCACCAACTCGACAGAAAGGGGTATCCAGGCCCCCACATCCGTCGAAACGACCTCGACGGCGATGAGACGACCACTGATGAACACCCAACTCATCCCCACCATCGTGGCGATAACCAGCCCTATCGTCAGAATAGCGGCCCGCTGCCCCAAGAAGAGCGCCGAGAGAAAGATCATGGTCAGTAGATAAACGCGGCTGCTGTCGCCAAGCCCGCGTGTGACAAAGACAATGACCGATATGGTATAGAGGATTAACTGAATCCCCCCGACCTGGAGCGTATACGGGGCTTGCCGCCACAACGTCAGAAGCACCAGGATACCATAGACGCCAATGTAGGCTTCCATAGCCCAAAAGAGGCCGCGCGAGTAGGTCGTATAGGCGCCAACGGCGGTCATTAAACCACCAAAGAAAAGCATGACCCGCAATACCCGCCGAATTAGTTCCTGACGCCAGGTGAGGATATCCGCCACCAGGGGAACGTGTTGCTGGTCAACCAAGCTTATGTTATCCTTGTCCATACCGCTACCTTCCACGCCTCTTAGGGTTGGTCTTCCGTGCCCAGATGCACATCAAGCGCGAGGAATCCCAGCTTTCCCCCGATCTCGCGCGCCGCAGTCTGTAAGACGGTCTCCACATCCAACGTCTCGCGCATCCGGCTGGTGATCTCAGAGATCAAACGTTCGCGGGCAGCGCGACGCTGGGTCTCATCTAGCAATCGCAGACTCTCCGCAGCCAATCCCACTCGTTCAGCGATAGCCTGCACCAGGGCGATCTCATCTTCCGTCAGTTCCCGCTGCCCATCCTCCCAGTGAACGCCCAATGCGCCAATTGGCACCCCGCGCTGCATAATGGGGGCCACCAACGCCAGGTTGTCGTCCGACCTACGCAATACGGATGGCTCGGATTGGCGTAAGGCTTGTTGGATTTCGGACGCCACACTTTCGCCAAGCAATTCCTGACCGGGCCGCTGTGTCTCATACGCCGTCGCCGCAGCCATCTGGAGATACTCATTCCATGCCCGCTCTTGATAGCGACGCTGTGTTGCCTCCATCTCCCGCAGTGTCTCCTGAGAACGGTTGAACAGGCGCGCATTCTCAATAGCATTGGCGACCTGATCGGCCATTGTCTGCAAAACGGCAATATCCTCCTCGCTAAAGGCCGCTTCCAGCGAGCTTTGGATCGTCAATGCGCCGATCGCCACCCCTCGGCTGACCAGCGGCAGCGCCAGTTCCGAGTGGGTATCCGGCAAATAGGGGTTCTCGAAACGCACTGCCTCGACCCCCACATCCAGCGCAATACGCGCCTGCCGGTCAGTGATACATTGCCCAATCATCGAGCTACCGCCGATTTCCAACTTATGCCCGCGCGCCAACATCTGGCGGCCCGCCTCGCCCGTTCCCATGTGGAGTTCGGCCCACTTGCCATCCTCACTCACCAGGAACAGGCCCGCGTAATACAACGCGAACCGTTCCCGCACCAGTTCCACCACACGCTGTATCAAAACATCTGGGTCAAGTTCACTGCTGGCGACGCGCCCGACCTCAGCGGCAGTCTGAAGCTGAAGGGCGCGCCGGGACACTTGACCGGAGAGCAACACACTGTGCAGGGAACTGTCAATCTGACCGCGCAGAGAATCATAGATGGCGCCATCCCCGCCCCTGGCGTCAAATAAAATAAAACCCAATTGCCGCTCCCGGAAGTATAAGGAGTGTACGACCATCTCGTAACGGCGATCTCGCGGCCACACCCCATCGGGGAGCAAGCGTTGCGCCGCGAAACGCCGGCCCCAGACTTTCGGAGCTATCGCGCCGTCCTCATCATACGCCGCCAACAATCTAACCCAACCGGTTGGAGAATCGGGGTTTTCGTAGAGCGCCAGGTAGAAGCCGGGAATGCCCAGACCGGGCAATTGGGTGGATAGGACATCTACGACTTCAGAAGTCTCTTGTATGGCCGCCAACGACTGACTGATCGCGCGCAAAACGCCGGTCTGCCGCGTAGCCTCGAATGCGCGATAGGCCTCAACGCGCTGCGCCCGCTCGGCGATTAACACACGCGCCTGCCCCCACAGGGCCTCAGCCTTGTGCAAAGTCGCGGGCGCCAGGGCCGGCAACATCTGATGCCGCAGGCCAGAAATAACCGTCTGCCATATCAAAAGATTGTCTTGCACCTCGGCGGCGCGCCGCAGCAAGCCGGACAGCACCGCAAGAAAACGGGGCGACGGAGCCTCTTCCAGATCCGCGATACAGCTCTCCACCAGGAGCGCTGCCCAGCCCTCCTCCTGCCCACCCACCGGCGTTTGCGCCAACAATGCCGCAGTCGCGGCGCGCCATTCCGTCGTGAAGTGCCCCACGCCCGCCGACGGCTCGATAAGCAGCGCCGCCTGGTCAACAGCGGCCGTGGTAACGTCCGAGGAAACACAACCACAGGATTCCCGCACGGTCAAAGAGCCGGTCACACTGTGCTCCTCAGAGACTTTTTTACCTTTCATCAATGCGAGCAACATCTCAACAGCCTGATACGCCATTGCATAAAAGGGCAAGTGAAGGGTCGTCAGGGAGGGCGTCACCACGGCCGATTCAGCCAGATCATCGAAACCGACCACCGCCAAATCGTCAGGAACGCGCACGCCCCGCGCCTGGAATTCACGCAGCGCGGTGAGCGCGCCCCGGTCATTCCAACTTACCACCGCTTCCAGATCAATGCCAGGGCGCAGTCCCTGCTCGTCCAACAGCCAGCGCGCGATGCCGTGGCCCATTTCGGGGACTAACAACCGCGGCTCGAAAGGCAAGCCATACTCGGCCAGGGTTGCGACATACCCGCGATAACGCTCCTGGGCGCCCACATGTCCCGGCGGTCCTTGCAGGAAGGCAATCTTCCGATAGCCATGCGTCTCGATGAGATGCACCAGCGCCTGACGTATCGAACCACAATCATCCATCAATACACTGGGGAATCCTTCGATCTTATGCTCGCCGCACACGATGGGCAACGGGCGCTCCCCGATCTGGTAATGCCGGCAGAAATCGCGAAACTCCTGAGGGCTGACGACATTGTCCACTCCGCCGGCCCACACAACCAAGCCCGCCACGTTATCCGGGCCGGCCAATTCGTAAAGCACGTTGGCCTGACTCCCGAAGTTCGCCTCGGCCCGTAAGGTCCCCCCCAAAAAGCACAGTAAATTGACGTTATGCTTCTGGGCCGCAGCGACAGCCCCACGCCAGGGTAAGTACCCCCAACTGGAGATAATGTCAGAGATGAGTAGCCCGATGGTGGGACGTGTTTTCGCGCGTCTAGTGGGCATTTGTTTCTCCTTCTGTTTCTGGTTGGGTCTCCACTCCCAACCGCACGTAAACTCGGGAAGAACCCAACACTTTGTTCAATTCCTCGGCGGCAATCCGCATCAGCGCATCCATGCCCGTCGCCCGTTGCAGAACATCGGAAATTTCACGGGTGGCTTGCTCACGGGCCGCGCGGCGCTGTGTTTCCCGATAGAGCCGCGCACCCTCCAGGGCCACGTTCAATTGATCGGTCATAGCGGTCAGCAAGTCAATCTCCTCCTGAGTCCAGTGAGCGCCATCGGCCTTGCGACCATCAATCACGCCCACGACCTGATTGCGCACCTTGATGGGGACCGCCATCGTCGGCGACTCGCCCTGCCCCGGCTCGATCTGGCCGGAAACTAACGCAGCTTCCATTTCCGCACGCCAGACATCAACAGCCGGCAACGTAGCGTGATAAGTACTCAGGAATCCCAGGTCGGACTGCGCTTCGAGCAGACTTTGCCACGCGGCATGGCTTGACTCACCGTAGGCGCGCCGTTCGGCCTCCAGACTCTCTTGAAGTCGCTGGAACAAACCGGCGTTGCGCACAGCATTGGCGACCTGGTCAGCCACGGTTTGCAGCACGGTGATGTCTTCTTGAGAGAAGAAAGCCTCTTGATCGCTTTGCGCCGTCATCGCGCCCAGAATCTGCCCGCCGGCGCGCAGCGGCAGCGCCAACTCGGAGCGCGTGGCGGGTAAAAAGGGATTGCTGAAGCGTACGGGCGCCTCGCCGACATCCAACTGAATGTCAGCCTGCCCGCTGGATACACAACGGCCAATCATCGAATTGCCCCCCACCGGCAACTGCCAGCCCTGCGCCATCATTTTTTGTCCAGCCTCGCCAGAACCGGCGCGCAAAACGGCATATTCACCGGTCTCATCCACCAGGAACAGTCCCACATAATACAGATTAAACCGGTCCCGCATCAACGCCACCACCTGCGGCAGCAGTTCGTCGAGGTCTAGCACGGCCGTCGTGGTTTTGGACACCTCAGCCGCTGTGAGCAGCCCTCGCGTGCGTTCGACGACGCGCTGCTCCAGGCTGGTCAGGGTCTCCCGCAACTGCGCGGTCATACTATTAAAGGCCTCGGCCAGATTGATCACTTCGGCAGGACCTTGCAGCACGGCTTGCAAATGCGTCTCCCCCTCGGCGATCCGGCTGGCGGTAGTGGTCAGGTTAAGCAGCGGCACAGACAGGCGCCGGGCGAGGTAGACCGTCACGCGACTGGCGGCCGCCCCCACGACCACCACCATGACGAGCGATATCAGGATGCTGCCGACGAGGGCCATCGAACCTTCCTGTAGCGGCAGTTCGATGACGACGGCCCAGTCAGGCGTCCCCAAAGGGACATAAGTTCCGACGACCCAGTTGCCATTGATCCCCCGAAACCACTTCGTCAATCCCTCATCGTCAGGCGCCGTGCTCTGAATGAAATGGGCCACCAGCGCCAACTGACTGACATTCTCACCGCGCAGAACGCGCGAGAGGTCGCCGAAAGCAATCAGATTGCCCGGCCGGTCTACCACGTAGGACAGACCGGTCTCGCCAACCTCCAGTTGGGCGACCAGATCCCACATAAATTTGAGATTCACCTCGGCCAGCAGCACTCCCTGAAAATCGCCAAATACATCCAAAGCCGGGGCCGCCATAATCACCCGTGGCTCGCTGGTCGCCTCGTCCACGTAAATCGGGCTGACATATCTATTCCCCTGCCTGACCAGATCGAACCAACCGCTTTCGAGCCATTGGGTAAGCTGTCCCGACCGTATCCGCGACAGGAGAGAGACCAGGCTCTGCTCCTGTCCTTGGGCATCCAGAAAAGCCAACTGTTGGAAGGCGAGTTGCTGCCCCATCACGCTCGCCAGAATTCTTTCCTGATCTTGCGAAGAGGTCGTCGCAGGATTGCCGAGTCGGGCCGCCGTCTCCAATACGTCAAATCGGACCTGGAAAAAGTTGGCAACCTCCGTGGCCGCTTCTTTTGCAATCAGGTGCTGTTCGCTCTCCAGCGCCCGATTCCCTGTCTGGAAGAAAAGGAGCAGTTGCGGGAGGTAGGCAATGAACAACGCGCCCAAGAGCAACACCAGGAAAGCGCGGACCAGGGTCGCTGCCAAAGTGCGCGTGGTTGCGGGGGTCTGTCCGGTGGGCTTTTCTTTTTGCATAGACATCGTTTCACCTCTCGGCGACGCGCGCGCTTAACGAATAATCTCGTCCGCCTGCGCCAAAATACTTTCGGGTACGGCCAATCCCATGGCCAGCGCCGCTTTATAGTTGATCTGCACGAAAAGGTCCGCCGAGACGACCGGAATGGTGCCGGCTGGCGTTCCCTTAAAAATCTTGTCAGCCAGGGGAGCGGCCTGCTTACCCGCGTCATACGATTTGACGTTCACCCCAAAAATGGATTCATAACCTTCCACAGACATAAAAGCGCCGCCGATGGGCACCCCCTGTTCATGGGCGAATCTGCCGATCACGACAAAATTTTCCGGCGTCACAGTGAGCGGTTCCACGAGAAAAAAGATCGCGTCCATCCCCACGTCATCCTGCTGCGCGCGCGATTGCAATTCCGCCTCAAGTTCTGCCGCATTCGCGGCAGGGAACTCGATCAAAGTCACCCCGGCAGCCGCTGCCACCGGGTATAGGACATCGAGTTGTGGTTGCACAATGGGATAATCCCGCTGATAGGGAACCCATAGGCGTTTGGCCTCGGGGAGGATCTCTTGCAGAATCTCAAACCGCTTGACCGCGATGTCCGGGCCGGGATAACGCACACCGGTGACGTTGCCGCCGGGTTCACGCACACTGTCAACCAGGCCCATGCCCTCGATCAGGGCAAAGCTAAACACTACCGGGATGTCGGTCCCCTGAGTGGCCGCTTTGGCCTCCATCGAAGCCTCGGTGGGAAAGGTCAGGATTAAGTCAACCCGATCCTCGACGAATTTTCCGAGAATGGTCTGGTAAGCCGCCATATCAAAGTCCGTCTTCTGCACGTCATAGACGATATTTTCGCCTTCCACGTACCCCAATTCAGCCATCCCGGCCTTAAACCCATCCGTGACGTCGGCAACGAAATTGAGGCCCGACAAGACGCCCACCCGGTACACCTTAGGTTTCGAGAGATTGCAGCCACCCAGGAGCAAAATCAGCATCCCCAGGCACACCAACGCGCGCGCGCGCACTTCGAGTCCATGGCGAAAATGCCTATGCCTTGTCATCTTCTTTACCTCCTCTGAAAATAGTCAGATAGTCGTTAGTCGAATAGTCGAATAGTCAAAAAAATTCTGCGTGCTCCGCGTCTCTGCGGTGAAAATTCTCATTATCAGAGCTTTGCCGCAGGTTCGGTTACACTCCTGTGAAAGTAGGCCAATAGTCGCCGGTCTGTAGTCTGGTCATAAATTCCCCCGATCAATGCTGTTTAGGGGGTATCCGCATCCGCTCGGCTCGGTTTGGATTTCGCCAGAAGAACGACCAGATCTTCTAAAGCTAACGCTCGGCGCATCTCCTCGGCCGCCGTGCGCAGCATCGCCTCCATATCCAGTGTCTCACGGATGCGACCGGCCACCTCACTGATCATGCGCTCACGCGCCGCGCGGCGCTGCGTGTCCTGGTAAAGCCGCGCGCTTTCCAAAGCCACCCCCAACTGTTCGGTAAGGGACTCAATCAGCGCGATTTCCTCCGCTGTCCACGCACCTTGGGGTTTGTGAGCGTCGAGCACCCCGATGACCTGACCCCGCACCTGCACTGGCGCAGCCAGGCTCATGCGCGTGCCTTCGTCGAGGGTGGGCTTGCCTGTCTGACGGGCCAGAGCCATTTCAGGGCGGCGCTGAGGTTCGGCTTCCGCCTCCGAGACGCCCCGCTGCACACTCAGCGCCTGCTGCGCGCGCAGGAGGGCTTGCCAAGTCTCCTGCGTCAGTTGCGCCGCCGTGCGCTGCTGCGCCGCCAGGCTCTCTTGCGCCTGCTGGAACAACTGCACGTTACTGATCGCTATAGCTACCTGGTCGGCGAGGGTTTGCAGCACCGCCATATCCTCCGCCGTAAACGCCTGCGGCGTCGTACTTTGCACATCCAGCACGCCGAGAATCTGCCCCCGTGCCTGTAGAGGCAACGCGGCCTCGGAGCGCGTCGCCGGCAAATCAGGATTATCGAAGAAGATGGCATCAGTTCCGGTATCCAACGCGATGCGCGCTTCCCCCCGAGCAACCGTGTAAGCCACAATGCTCTGTTCCTTGATATTCAGGCGATGATGCCGTTCCAACATGCGCTGCCCCCCAATGCTGGAAGCCGCCTGCAACTCGGCCCACTCGCCCGTCGCATCCACCAAAAAAATGCCGGTATGATAAAAACCGAATTGCTCGCTGACCAAATTGACCACGCGGTTCAGCAAGTCCGCCAGGTTCAGCGCCGAAGTCGCGTCGCGCGCCACGGCGGCGGTGGCTTCCAGATAGCGCGCGTGCCGTTCCAATTCTTGCGTGCGCGCGGTCAGATCGTCCCGGCTGACCTGAAGACTGCGGTTGCTTTCCAGCAAGGCCAACTCATTGCGCCGGGCGCGTTCCAATGCGGTCCGGCTACTTGTCATCGCCATTTGTACCACGACTGCTGCCAGCACAAAGGTGGCGGTGTTGCCGGCCCACATAAACACAGGCGTTATCGGCGCCATAGAGGGCGGCAGCATCTCTATACTTTCCAACCAAGCAAGGACTAACCCGGCCACCGCGCCCAACCCGGCAAATCCCAACCCGGTCCGCCCGCCGATGGTTAACCCGGCAATCAGCACCACGACAACATACGCACTAAAGACGCTGCCGCCGCCAAAGAAAAGGGCGTTCCCGACGAAGGCCATACCCATCATCATTATCAGCAAGGTACTTACCAGGCGGGTATGGCCGCGGCGCACCAGGAATAGCAGGCCAACTTCGCCCAGCACCATCATACCGACGAGGAGCAGGGAATAGGTGGGGACCAGCGCAAAAAACCACACAACCAGGCCAACAACCGTCGTCACGATGATGATCGTCAGCAAAATCGTCCGCAGCGTCTGAGCCACCCGCTGTTTGTCTTCGTCCCCTATAAAAATAGGAGGAGAAGAAGATTCTCTCGTCTGATTTGCCATAGTTATTTTCCTCTAGCCTGGATCAGTGGGAGGGCGTGTCTTCCGCCGCCAGTTGGATCACCAGCCGATCCAGCCCCAACGTCTGATAAATTTCGTCGGCAGTAGTGTTGAGCACCCGCTCCATATCCAATGACTCGCGCATTTTAGCCGTGATCAGGCCAATCAGCCGTTCTTGTGCCGCGCGGCGCTGCGTGTCCTGGTACAACCGCGCGCTTTCCAGGGCAATTCCCAGTTGCTCGGCCAGCGTTTCGGCCAGCGCGATTTCCTCCGCCGTCCACGTATTTCCGGCCGGTTTGAAGGTGTCTATCACGCCAATGACGTTGCCGCGTACATAGACCGGCACAGCTAACGGGGCCGCATTCCCCGGCGCGGCGGCGTACACCGTCTGCCCGGCCTCCGCCGCGCGCTGCGCTGCGTCCGGCCAGCCCTGCGGCCCTTCGGTTCCCACCGTCACGCCGCCCTCAAAGCCGTGAACGCCCGCCACGGCCTGACTCTGCAAAAGTTGCTGCCAGCCCTGCCGGCTGGCCTCGCCGGACGCGCGCCGAATCGCTTCCACGGCGGCCTGGCTTTCCGCCAGCAAACGCGCGTTCTCCAACGCGATGGCGATCTGGTCGGCCATCGTCTGAAACACGGTGATGGTGTCCTCGTCAAAAGCATTCAACTGCGCGCTCTGCACCGTGAGCGCCCCCACCACCCGACTACGCGCGCGCAACGGCAGCGCCGCTTCCGAGCGGGTCTCCGGCAACTCGGCGGTAACGCGGCGCACGGCGTCCGCCTCCGCCTGCAACGCGATGCGGGCCTGGGCATTCATAATGCTCCAACCGATCATTGAGCTGCCGGTGATGGGCAACTTGTGTTCCCGCGCCAACATCGCCCGCCCGGCCTGGCCGGTGCCGGCTTTCAACACGGCCCACTGGTTGGACTCGTCCACCAGAAACAGGCCCACGTAATACAGGGCGAATCGCTCGCGGATCACTTCGACCACATCCCGGACCAGGCGCTCGCTTTCCAAGATGGAGGCCGCCACGCGCGCCACTTCCGCCGAAGCGCTCAGATAATCCGAACGGCGTTTGAGATCGGCGGTGCGCTCGATCACGCGCTGCTCCAACCCGCCGATCAACTCGCGCAATTGTGATGTCGTGTCGTTAAACGAACGGGCCATCGCGCCAAATTCATCCTCGCTTTCCACCGGCGTCACACGGTTGAAATCGCCGGCGGCCACCGCCGCCGCCGTCTGCATCAGCGAATTGATCGGCTGAATAGCTTGGCGGATCGCCAGTAACACCAACCCCATCAGCAATGAAGCGCCGACAGAAATGATGACAAACGAAACAACGCCCAAAGTCCGGCGGAGGCTCTGTAACTCAGATTCCTGTTGCTGCACCACAATTCCCCAGCCATTGTCCAGCATCTCTACATGAGCATCCCAGCGCACTCCCTGGGCATCGGTGAACAAGACAAGACCGGGGCCTTTCGTGCGCAAATGCACGACTGGCGCGGACTGGCTCATATCCACCAGGGCGTTGTCCTTCATCAGGAAATCCGGGTCGGGATGCGCCACGACCCAATTGGCGCGGTCTACCACATACGAGACACCCGTCTTACCCACTTTACTGACCGATACCTGCGCCGAGATGGCGTCCAACCGGCTGACCGCCGAAACTACGCCGACAATGATGCCGCTCTCGTCGCGGATGGGCGCCGCGATGCTCATGGCCGGACGGCCAATGGTCCGCCCCAGCAGCACCTCGGTGGTTACCTGTCCGGCGCGCGCGCCCTGGAACCACAGGCGGTCGCTGTAGTCCTTGAGGAACTCCCCATCGTTGCGCGCCACATTCATGCCGGTTAAATCGGTGGTATGTACCAGATAAAACTGCGGCGAGGCTTGCGCCTTAGCGAGCAGCACCGGTTTTTGCCGCGCCGGGTCCATACTCACAATATCCGGCAGCAGCGCCAGTTCCTGCACCGACTGCTCATTGAGCGCCAGCCACGTCTCAATATTGGCCTTCAGTCCCGCCGCCGTCAGGTTAAGCTGCGCGGTCGTCAAGTCGGACAAGGCGCGGGCAGCCAGGTTATTCAAGAAAAAGGCGATAGCCACTATCAAGGGGACGGCAATCACCAGCATCAGGGAGGCCAGACGGATTTGCAGCCGGCCGCGCTGCAACCGCCGTTCGGACACCATTTGCCGAAAGCCGATATAAGCAAACACCCCGGCCACCATGGCGCTGGACAGCACCGAAGAAATACTGATCGTCAGGATGGTGCTTAATCCAAACTGGACGATCACCCCAAACAGCAACCCGGCAAACAGCAGCCAGGCGAGCCGCCGAGTGAGAGAGGGGGTGCTTTTGCGCAGAGCGACGTACAGAGCCAGAAAGAGGCCAACCATCGGCAACACCATGTTCACAATGCGCAGCGGCGCCGCGAACATCCCTCTTTCAAAGTCTGTGGTTGTCAGCATGATTCCTGTCACCCCTTCAGCCACCGTCGGGGTGAACCATAAATTAGAGCCGAGGCGCAGGTCCAGGAGCGTCAGCAGCATGGGCAAGAACGCAATGACGTAGATCGGCGCCCACGCCCAGCGATAACGACTGGGGCGCGTCTCCGGCGCCAACAACACGGAGGTGACGATGAGCCATCCAACTTGGGAAGCCGGCGTGACCATCACCTGAATGACAAAAATCGTGAGGATCTCTTCCGTAGAATCCGCCGTGAAGAGAAACCCGCTGGCAATCGTGCTCGCGGCCGTCAACAGCAACCAGCCGCCCACATGACGATTGGCCGTATGCCAGACGTTCAACACCAGGATGTACAAGGCGACGACGATCTCGATCAGTCCGAGGAACCAGGCGACATATTGCCAGATCTCACTGGGCGTGAAGGTCATAAGGCCGCCTCCTTGTCCGGGGAAGTCAGGCGAATGTGCAGTTCTGAGACGCCCAACACCTGGCGCATTTCCTGCGCCGCCGTCTTGAGGACCGTCTCCATATCCAGCGATTCCCTCATGCGCGATGTGACTTCACCCACCAACCGCTCCTGCACCGCGCGCCGCTGCGTATCCTGATACAACCGCGCGCTGTCCAGGGCCACCCCCAATTGCTCGGTCAGCGATTCCACCAGCGCCACCTCTTCTCCCGTCCACGCGCTATCAGTGTCCGCTTTGGCGAAATCAATGACACCGATGACTTCACCCCGCACCTTGACCGGAACGGCCAGGCTCTTCACATCCTCCGTAGCCTTAACCGTGCTGCCGGTCTGCAAAGCCGTCCTCATCTCCGGGCGCCACAAATCGCTGATGGGCATGGTCGCCTGCACATTGCTATAAAATCCTAGGGATTGACCAGCCTTGAGCAAGGTCTGCCAGGCCTGACCGGTGGCCTCGCTGTAGGCGCGCCGCTCAAACTCTGCCGCCGCCTGCACCTGCACCAGGAGCTGCGAGTTACTGAGGGCCACCGCGATTTGATCGGCCAGCGACTGTAAGGTCAACACATCTTGGGGGCTAAACACCCCGGGCTCGGCGCTTTGGATATCCAAAACTCCGACGATCTCGTTATGCACCCGCAACGGCAGGGCCAACTCGGCGCGGGTGTCAGGCAATTCTGGCACCGCCATGTAAACCCCATCCTGGCTCACGTCCGCCGCCAGCCGATACGTGCCCCGGTACGCCACGTCGCCCACCATCCCTTCGGCGCCCACGCGCAACCGGTGTCCGTTGGCAATCAATTGCTGACCACCTAAACTGGAAGCCGCGCGCAATTCGGCCCACTCCCGCGCCTGATCCAGCAGAAAAATACCCGTATGATAGAAATTAAATTGCTCACTGAGCCGTTTCACCACCCGCTCCAAAAATTCTTCCGGGTCGCCCATTGCCGCGGCCGATTCGCGAGCCAGGGAAGTGGTGGCAGCCAGGTAGTTGGCGTTGCGTGTCAGGTCTTGCGTGCGTACCTGCACCAGTTCACGCAACTCCGCCTGCTGACGTTCCGACTCGGCGGCCAGTTGCCGGGCGCGTCGCAGTGTGGCCGCCAGGCTGGTCATTGCCAGATAGAGCAAGGAGCCTGAAATCGCATAATTGAGAAGATGATTGATAAAGTAGCTGAGCGAATCATCTGGGCGCAACGGGGGCGGCAAAAGATCTAGCTCGCCGGCGATGTAAACCCCAATAACGGCCACAGCGCTGAGTCCAGCTAACATCAGTCCCCCACGCCCTCCCAACAACAGGGCCGCCATGATGATAACGATCACAACCGTAGTGTAACCGGCATTGGTCACGCCGCCGATGAAAGCGCCTGACCCGACCAGAATCAACCACAAAGCGGCGATGACAATCACCGCCGCAGCGCGCACATGACCGCGCCGCAACAATCCAATAGATATCCCTACCGGCAGCATCATGCTCACGTAAATCATGCCCATCATCACGTAATTGCGCAACGCGACCACAACCACGAGCGCCGCCATAGTAATCAAAACCACAAGCGCCACCAAAATCGTGTTGGTCAGGGCTGCGACGCGGTTCTTTTCTTCGTCCCCCTCAAACACCGGCGGCTTGAGGAGTTGTCGAATGGACTTAAACATCGTCTGTTCCTCTTATGCGAATGGCGAATAGCAAATGACGACTCATGGTTCTGTAGTCTCGCTGACTTCTGGGCGGGCCAGTTGTACGATGACCCCTTCCAGTCCCAAAGCCTGTCGCATCTCATCCACGGCGGTCTTGAGCACTGTCTCCAAATCCAAAGATTCACGCATCCGAGAAGTCACGTGAGCAGATAGTTGCTCGCGGGCCGCGCGCCGCTGCGTATCCTGATACAATCGCGCGCTTTCCAGAGCCAGGCCCAACTGCTCTGTCAAAGTCTCAATTAGCCCGTTTTCTTCGTCGGTCCAGGTTTTACCTGGCGTCGTCTTGCGCAAGTTGACCACACCGATGACCTGGTCGCGCACTTTGAGCGGGATAGCCAACACTGCTTCCGCCTCACGGTTCTCGACCACCGCCTGACCCAATTCCACGGCCCGCACCATCTCCGGCTGCCACTCCCCGCCCACGGGGACGACGGTGCGCCGCGCATAACGGTAGCCGATCCCCTGGTCTGAACGCAAGAATTGCGCCCAACCCTGGCGCGAAAGATCGCCATACGCCCGGCGCGACTGCTCCAAAGCCGCCTGACTGGCGGCAAACGACCGCGCATTGTCCAACGCTACCGCCACCTGATCCGCCATCGTCTGCAGCACGGCCAGAGCGGCCTGATCAAAAGCGTTAGGTCGGTCGCTTTGCAGCGACAGCGCGCCGATGACCTGCCCCCGCGAGCGCAGTGGCAAGGCCACTTCCGAGCGCGTGTCGGGCAGTTCCGGCGAGACAACGCGCACCTCATCCTTTTCGGCCTCCTGCGCAATGCGCGCCTGGGAATTGACGATGCACCAGCCGATCATCGAAGACCCGGCGACCGGCAAACGATGCCCCCGCGCCACGCGCGCCTGCCCCGTCTCGCCGGTGCCGGCGCGCTGCACCGCCCACTCCCGCGCGGCGTCCACGATGAACAACGCCACGTAGTACAACTCAAAGCGCTGGCGAATGACCTCCACCACCTCTTGCAAAAGCTCATCCACGTCGAGGAGAGAGGCCGCTGCGTGCCCTACCTGCGCTGACGCCTCCAGATAGCGCGAGCGCTGCTCCAGATCGCGGCTGCGATGCTCCAGGCCGCTCAGCGTCTGCTGCAACCGATCGGCCATCTCATTGAAGGTAACCCCCAGTTGTCCAACTTCGTCCCTGGTCCTCACTTCCACGCGCCGGGAGTAATCTCCGCCCGTCATCTGCCGGGCCGCAGAGCTGAGTTTCGCCAACGGAGTGGTAATGTACCTTCGGTTAATCCCGATGATAGCACCTACCACCGCTATGGTGATTAAGGCTAAAACCCCGGCCATGTTTAACAAAAACTGGCGCTGAAAGATGAACAAGTCACGATATTGCACCTCCACACCGACGACCGCGCGTATTTCGCCGCCGGCGACAATGGGAGAGTAAGCCAGAGCATACGGCACATTGGCCGCAGAGAACAAGAGCCGCTCTATGACCGCAATCTGGCCCTCTAGCGCCCGCTGGTACTCGGCGGCAGTCTCTTTAAGCAGAGAAGTTAATTCGCCGGTTTCCACGTTGAACTGATCCTGGGCCAGCACTTGCGTCCCAGAGATGAGGTGCAAGTGAACGTCCTCTGTCCGCGCAAAATTGATCTCCGTCAGGAAGGCGTCGTCAACCGTGCGGCTGGCCACCAACACCCCCAAAATCTCGCTGGTCACAGCGCGCAACGGAATCGCCGCGACCAGCCGGAACTTCGGCAGCCCCGCATCCGTCTCTTCGACGACGCCGCCCCGCGCCTCAATGCCCAGCAAAGCCAACGTGACCAGCTCATCCTCCTGCGGACTGGCCGCGTGGCCGGCAGCAATCAGACGGCCCCCCTCGGGGCTGATCAACTCCAGGTCGTCAAAATCGAGCGGAGCCGCGCCCACGGCGAGCAGCATCCGGCAACGGGTGATGTCTCCGTCCGCCAGGGCTGCGATCAAACCAGGCGTGTTTGCCAGGAACTTGACGTTCATCAACAGTGCCTGGTCAGCCTCGGCAAACCGGCTTTGAATCAACGCTGCCTCCTGCGCCGCGCGCTGTTGACCCATTTGGGCGATCAAGTTTTCTATACCTCTGACCGTGAGGAGGATCGCAATCGTCAGCAGTGGCGCGAACACCATGAGGTTCACTACATTCAACTTGACGCCCAGACTCAGGTTCCTGAAAAATTTAGCCAACATCATGGACTCCTATGTCAGATGCAACGCACTTCATTGCAAGTGCGTTGTACCACACCCTGCTACTCCGTAATCACCTCAAGTTTCTCCAGCGCCGCCCGCCCCTTCTCGGAAAGCAGCCAATCCATCAAAGGTTGCACGTCCGCCTGACGCGCCTGCATATAACCGATGCCCACCGGGATCTTCATCGGATTGGCCGCGTCGCCTGGGGCGACGCCGTCCAGGGACAGTCCCTTCACCTCGGCTTTCACCGCCAGCGCCGCCGGCCACGCGCCGAAGCCCACGGCCCCCGGCGTCGCCGCGACGACAGCCTGCATGTCGGACTGGCTGGTCTGCACCAGAGCCGTCGCGGGGAACAGCGTGTCGCCCAAAAACACCTCGCGCAGCGATTGGGTGCTTGAGTCGCTCTCGTCGCGCACGCACAGGATGATACCCTGGTCGGGACCGCCCACTTCGGCCCAGTTGACGATCTCGCCGGCAAAGATTCCCTGGACTTGCTCTTTCGTCAGATTGGTAAGGCCCACGTCGGGGTGAGTGAATACCGCCACCCCGGATTGACCGAATTCCGCATACATCACACCCTGGGCGGTTTCCTCATCTTTGGCCGCCCTGGCCATCGCCGCCACGTCCAGGGCGCCCTTGAGGATGCCCTCCACGCCGCCGCCGGTGCTTGAACCAGATAAAATGTTCAGACTGTACCCCGGCACATCGGCTTCAAAGGTCGCTTTGACGCCGCTCAGGATGGCAGTCACGGTGCCGGAACCGGAGATCATCAACACTTTCCGGGGGGCGGCCGTCGGCGTAGGCTCAGGCTTCTTCAAGCCATTACCACAGGCCGTCAGGCACAGCACAACGAGAAGTGCCAAGCAAATGTATCGAATTTTCACAGCAGCCTCCCTCTCTTAATGAATACCGGCCATTCCCTATGATGGCTCCTCAGATTTGAGGCCGGTTCGCAGCCGCACCTCGACCACATCAGCGCCCGTCGCCAGCCCCATCTCGCGCACGGCCGTTTGCAGCACTGTATTCAAGTCCAGCGTTTCGCGGATGCGACTGGTGACCTCGCCGACCAACTGTTCCCGCGCCGCGCGGCGCTGCGTGTCCTGATACAAGCGCGCGCTTTCGAGCGCCAACGACCCTTGTTCACCGAGTTCCTGTAACAAGGCCAGCTCATCCGCCGAGAGTGGGCGCTCCGGGTCATCCCAAACACCCAATGTGCCGATAACTTCCCCACGCACGGTCAGGGGCGCGGCGGCAATCGGGGCCTCAGCCGTGGGCGATACCAACGCGCTCTGCTGCACCGCCTGTGCGATCTGCGGCGCCCACAGATCGGCGGTTGGTTGCACCTGAGCGCCATCAAAACGATACCCTGGCGCCAGTTGTCCGGTCTCGCGGAACACTTGCCAACCCTCGCGGGTCGTCGCGCGATAGAGGCGTTCCAATTCCTGCAAGGTCTCTTGAATCCGAATTTCCGCCAACTTGCGCTCGGTAATGTCCTCATTCACACCATAATAATGCAGGATATTGCCGTTTTCATCCCGGTCAATGTGAATATGAACATTAAGATACCCAATCCCACCATCGGTGTAGAGGATACGGTGTTCAATGGTACGCGTATAATGCCGGTCGGTAGCACGCAAAGCCCGTTCCGTTTCCTCGGCCACCACTCCCGCATCATCCGGGTACAGGAAACGCTCAGCGTATTGCGCCACGGTCATTTGGTATCCCCCTTCCCGTTCAGCCGTGGAGTGGAAAATATTGTAAAACTGGTCATTGAAGGTAAATATCCCCGTCGTCGGGTTAAATTGCCAGTATCCCAGATGCGCAATCCGCATCGCATCGGATAATTCCTCCTGACTGAGACGCAACTCTTCGACCAGGCGCGTGCTTTCCATTGCAATCGCAATCTGACCGCACAATCCGTCCAACAGCAATTGATCCTCAGTCGTGAGCGCCCCGGCCTGATCGCTTTGCACATCCAGGATCCCCAGAACTTGATCGCGCAACTTAATGGGGGAAGCCAGCTCACCTTTAGTCTCCGGCAAAAGAGGATTAGGCTGCCAATCCTTATCCTGCCCGCTGTCTGACACCAGGATCGCGCGTCCGGTCGCTGCCGCCGTCCCCACCACCCCCTGGCCCATCGGCAGTTTATGCCCCAGCGCGAGCATCTGCCGCCCGGCTTCGCCATACCCCACGACTAACACCATAACATCCTGCGTCGGGTCATAGCGGAAAATCTGGGCATGATAATAGCTGAACCGCTCCTTCACCAGGGTGACCACTCGGCGCAACAGTTCTTCCAATTCGGGCGCGGACGCGATGTCCTGCGCAATCTCGATACTGGTCTGCACCTGCCGCTCCCGGCGCGCCAACAATTCGCGGATTTGCACCTCGGAATCTCGAAGCGCCTGCTCGGCGCGCTTACGCCGTGTGATATCGCGCACCGTGGCCTGCAACACGCGCTCGCCGCGCAACTCAAAGGCCGAGAGCAACACTTCCGCCGGGAAATCCACGCCGTCCTGCCGCCGGTGAACCCACTCGAAGCGGGCATAACCCTGCGCATACGCGAGGTTGATATACGCCAGGGCTGCCGTCTCGGAGTCTGCCCCATTCGGCTGCGTCGGCGGCGAAAGTTCCGCCGGTTTTTTGGTGATAAACACCGCTTTCGTGGCGCACTTAAACAATTCCAGCGTGCGTTGATTACAGTCAAAGAACCCCGCGGGGCGCAACAACATCAAAGCATCATTGGAGCCTTCGTAAATAGCCCGGAAACGTTCCTCAGCTTCCCGTCTGACTTCTTCCGCCAGCCGCCGTTCGGTGACATCCTCCAGAATACCCTCTAAGTACGGCGGTTCATTTTGAAGCTGAACAGACCATGCGCTCAGCATCACCCAAATGATGCGCCCGGCGGCATGATTGAAACCTATCTCATATTGGACGATAGGGCCTTGCGCAACCTGCGCCAGTAACTGCGCCCAATCCCCCGGATTGGCTGACAATCCCGCCATCCCCACCTGATTCACATCCGCCAAGGATGGATACCCGACAATCTTGAAAAACGCGGGGTTAGCATCCAACAGGGTTCCTTCAAAAGTGGCCTGAAAGATACCCGCCGGCAAACGATCCATCATTTGATGCAAGCGATTCTCGGAAGCATACAGACGCTCCACGGTAAAGTGGGAAATAAGCTCCTGGACTTTGAAGAAGGTGCGCCAGGTCTGTTTTGCGGTGGCTATATCCTGGAGCAGCGGGGAGAGAAGTTCGTCCAATGCCATGACCGCGTATTGCATACCGCCAATGTCCCGCCCATGCGCGGTGCGTTCCTGAGCCATCGTACGAATAAATCCCAACAATCCCGAATCATCATCGCTTTCCAGCCATTCCATCACGCCGCCCAATATCCGGCGCGCAATACCCATCCGGGCTTGCGGCGGCAATGCAGCGTAATCAGAATGTTTCTGCAATCTTTGCTCGTATTCGAGCAACAAAGCGTCGAATTGAACACGGAACGCGGCTGCCAATTCCTTCACGTCACTGGCCTCCCTCTATAGGAGCTGCGCCCTCCGACGCCGCTCCGTTTTCGTGATCATCCACCGTCTGGTCGGCGGCGCTCCCCGACAATTGCTCCGCGCTCCCCAGCCGCACAAAGGTAGGACGGCCCAACACATTGCCCACCTCGCGCAGCAAGGTGCTCAAGACGGTTTCCGGGTCGCTGGAGCTGCGCACGCGGGCCGTTACCTCGCGCAAAACCCGCTCGCGGGCCGCCCGGCGCTGGGTGTCCTGATACAAGCGCGCGCGGTCTATTGTGGCGTTCAATTGTTCGGTCAACGCATTTAACAACGTCGTTTCCTGCGCCGTCCACGCCCCGCCATCGGAGGGTTTGCGTCCCTCCACGACTCCAATGATCTGGCCGCCCACCCGGATGGGAATAGCCAGGCGGGTTCCCTCACTTTCATCCACCATCGGCATAGCGGCAGATACAGCCTTAACCATCTCCGGCAACCATACATCCGCCGCCGGGAAAACACCTTGCGAGGTACTGCGATAGGCCAGGTCCGGTCGCGCAGCCAGCAATTTCTGCCAGGCCTCCGATTCCAATTCGCCGCGCAACCGGCGCTCTGCTTCTGCGCTTTCTTGCGTTTGCCGGAACAGGGTCGCATTGCTGATCGCCACCGCAACCTGATCCGCGAGCGACTGTAAGATAGCCACGTCTTCGGTTTTGAAGGCTTCTGACACGCGGCTCTGCACGTCCAGGGCGCCAATGAGGCGCGTCTGCAACCGCAACGGGAATACCACCTGGGAGCGAGTTTCCGGCAGGTCAGGGTTATCGAACTGGACAGCGTTCACGCCCACATCGCGGAACACGCGATACTCCCCTTGTGCGAGCACTTGCGCCACACGTTCCGGCGCATTCAACCGCACGCGATAGCCGCGCGCCCGCTGCTGCCGCCCGCCCTCACTCGATACGGCGCGCAACTCAAGCCACTCGCGCTCAATATCTACCAGAAACAGTCCCACATGGTAAAAATCAAACTCCTCCGCAATTGAAGTCACTACATGGTCCAAGAGTATTTCAATATCCAGAACCGCGGCCGCCTCACGCGCCACCCGCGAGGTAGTTTCCAGATAGCGCGCGCGCCGTTCCAGGCTCTCCGTGCGTTCCAGCACCTGCTGCTCCAGGGTTTGCACCAACGTCTGCGCCCGGGTGGTCATCGTAGACAACGCCCGGCTGAGGTCGCCGATTTCGTCCCGGCGAGACAGAGGTTTCACGGCCCCCCATTCGCCTTGAATCACCCGCTCGGCGTTGCGCGCCATCATCTGAAGGGGGCGCGTCAGCCAGAAGCCCAGGACCACCGCCAGTCCCACACTGCCCACACCCGTCACCAGAGCCACGGTCAGGAAGCGTTGGCGGGTAAGCCGGGCCACTGAGGAGAGTTCGTCACGCAATTGTTGGGTCGGCTGGGTGAATTCGTCCATGTAGGTCGTTGCCACAGCGATCAAGGGTGTATCTTCAATCGGCAACAGCACGGCGTACTTAGCGCGCACAGTGCCATCCAATTCAATCCAATCATAGTACCCCTCAGAGCTAGCCCCACCCAGGGCGCCCGAAAAGACGGCCCAAAATTCCGGCAACTTGTCCGCCAAAAGGGATAAATCCTCCCCTGCCCTCTGAGGGTTGACATGAAGGCGAGTATATCCCTGGTTGTCAATCAGGCCGGTATAACCAGTTTTGCCCACGGGCTGCACCGCGATACTGGCTAATTCCGTATTGCGCTGTAAGGCATCCATATCAAAAGGGTCTACCTCCGGGTGCCGCCCCAGGTACGCCTGTACCTGCTGTTTGATGGTCAGTGCCTCATCGTAAATGACGGATTTGCCAATCTCTTCCAGCGCCGCCGCGCCACTGGCGACTGCCAGAGTCTCCATAAAGCGGGTCGTCCAAAAGGAGGCTATCAGGAGTGGCAGCATCCCGACCAACGCAATGATCACGATCAAACGCACGCGAATGCTCATAGCCCCTCGCCTTCCTGGATAGCTTTCGAAGTTGGCGCCGCCGCACTGACGCGCTGCGCGACCATTTC